>Ga0079225_10000066_pt1 | contig 55579 bp, 53 predicted proteins | sample Poulit2012_FD_76344 | JGI IMG/M metagenome (GOLD analysis project Ga0079225, IMG submission 76344) | Agricultural soil microbial communities from Georgia to study Nitrogen management - Poultry litter 2012 | ecosystem: Environmental > Terrestrial > Soil > Agricultural land | place: USA: Georgia... | reverse complement strand
GCGGCGCCCCCGGCGGCAGGCAGGGCACCAACACCTCCCGCGGCACCGGGTTGCTCGCCTCGTCGGCGGAGCCGTCCAGTTCGGCCTGGTCGCCGTAGAACTGGGTCAAAAACTGTTCCACCAGCCGCGGCTCACCGACGTCTCCGGGGTCCCCGGATTTCTCGATCACCCAGCCGCGCTGGCCGCGCACCCGTCCGCCGCGGACGTGGAAAACCTGCACCGCGGCTTCGAGTTCGTCGTCGGCGAACGCCATCACGTCGGCGTCGGTGCCGTCGCCGAGCACCACCGCCTGTTTCTCCATCGCGCGGCGCAGCGCGGCGAGGTCGTCACGCAACCGGGCCGCCCGTTCGAAGTCGAGTTGGTCGGCCGCAGCGTTCATCTGCTGTTCGAGCTGCCGGGCGAACCGGTCGGTCCTGCCGGACAGGAAGTCGCAGAAGTCGGTCACGATCCGGCGGTGCTCCTCGGCGGAGACCCGGCCCACGCACGGCGCGGCGCACTTGTCGATGTAGCCGAGCAGGCAGGGCCGGCCGATCTGGTGGTGGCGTTTGAACACCCCGGCCGAGCAGGTGCGCGCCGGAAACACCCGGGTGAGCAGGTCGAGGGTCTCGCGGATCGCCCAGGCATGCGAGTACGGACCGAAGTAGCGCACCCCCTTGCGGCGGGGTCCGCGGTAGACCATCAGGCGCGGGTACTGCTCGTTGAGGGTGACCGCCAACACCGGGTAGCTCTTGTCGTCGCGGTAGCGCACGTTGAAGCGCGGGTCGTACTCCTTGATCCAGGTGTATTCCAGCTGCAGCGCCTCGACTTCGGTGCCCACCACCGTCCACTCGACGCGCGCCGCGGTGGTCACCATCTGCCGGGTCCGCGGGTGCAGCCCGGCGAGGTCGGCGAAGTACGACGTCAGCCTGCTGCGCAGGTTTTTGGCCTTGCCGACGTAGATGACGCGACCGTGCGGGTCCAGGAACCGGTAGACGCCGGGATCGACCGGGATGGTTCCGGTAGCCGGCCGGTAGGTCGCGGGGTCGGGCACCCCTCCAGGCTAGTCGGCGTCAGCGGCGTCGGGGTCGCTGCGGTAGCGGGCCACCAGGTCGCGCACGGTGTCCATGGCCGCCACGGCCCGTTCGTTGTCGATCGCCTGGATCGCCATCAGCGGCACGTACTCGTCGTGGGGCAATTCGATGCGCGCCCAGCGGGCGTTCGCCGGGAACACCACCGCGCGCACCTGCGGCCAGGGCACCAGCCGATCGCCCAGCACGTTGCGCACCGACATCCCGGCCGGGCCCACCCGCAGCCGGGGCCGGCCCAACAGCACCACCGCCGCCGCCAGGATCAGCCCGATCCCGACGATCGCGATCTGATCCTGCACCCGGAACAGCACCCCACTGGAGCCGACCGTGAGCAGGAAGCTCACCGCGATGTGGATGGCGGCGATCGAGGTCGCGCCGATGTAGACGAAGTACTTCACCCGGTGCGGCCGGATCTCCACATCCCAGGCCGGCGCCGTACCGGTCACGGTGCGGCGCGCAGTGCGCGCAGGGTCAGCGCCGAGCTCAGCGCGGCCGCGGTGGCCTGCGCACCCTTGTCTTCGGCCGAGTCGGGCAGCCCGGCCCGGTCGAGGGCCTGCTGCTCGGTGTCGGTGGTGAGCACCCCGTTGGCCACCGGCGTGGCGGCGTCGAGGCCGACCCGAGTGAGCCCCTGGGTGACCGCGTCGCAGACATAGTCGAAATGCGGTGTGGCCCCGCGGATCACCACTCCCAAGGCGACCACCGCATCGTGGCTGTGAGCCAATTCCTGAGCGATGACCGGGATCTCGATCGCCCCGAGCGCCCGCGCCACGGTCGGTTCGGTGATCCCCGCGCGGGCGGCCACCGCGGTGGCCCCGGCGAGCAGCGCGTCGCAGATGGTGGTGTGCCAGGTGCTGGCGACGATCCCCAGCCGCAGCCCGGCGGCGTCCAACTCCGGCAGGTCGGGCACCCCGGCGCCGCCGCTCATCGGCGGTGCCCCGTTGCCGTCACAGCGCCCCGCCCAGATCGCCGGGCAACGCCAGGTGTTCGCCGTCGTCGAGCCCGGTCAGGTCGTGACCCATCCGGTCGCGCTTGGTTTTCAGGTAGCGGATGTTCTCGGAGTTGGCCCGCACCGGCAGCGGTACGCGCTCGAGGATGTGCAGCCCGTAGCCGTCCAGGCCGACCCGCTTGGCGGGGTTGTTGGTGAGCAGCCGCATCGATCGCACGCCCAGGTCGACGAGGATCTGCGCACCGGTGCCGTAGTCACGGGCGTCGGCGGGCAGCCCCAGCTTGAGGTTGGCGTCGACGGTGTCGTCGCCGGCGTCCTGCAGTTGGTAGGCCTGCAGTTTGTGCATCAGCCCGATGCCGCGGCCCTCGTGCCCGCGCATGTAGAGCACCACCCCGCGCCCCTCGCGGGCGACCATCTCCAGCGCGGCGTCGAGCTGCGGGCCGCAGTCGCAGCGCTGCGAGCCGAACACGTCACCGGTGAGGCATTCGGAGTGCACCCGCACCAGCACGTCGGCGCCGTCGTGGTGCGGTCCGGCGATCTCGCCGCGCACCAGCGCCACATGCTCGATGTCCTCGTAGATGCTGGTGTAGCCCACGGCCCGGAACTGCCCGTGCCGGGTGGGGATGCGGGCCTCGGCGACCCGCTCGACGTGTTTTTCGTGTTTGCGGCGCCATTCGATCAAATCGGCGATGGTGATCAGCGCCAGGCCGTGCTCGTCGGCGAAGGTGCGCAGCTCGTCGGTCTGGGCCATCGCGCCCTCGTCTTTTTGGCTGACGATCTCGCAGATCGCCCCCGCCGGGCGCAGCCCCGCCATCCGGGCCAGGTCGACGGCGGCCTCGGTGTGTCCGGGCCGGCGCAGCACTCCCCCGTCTTTGGCCCGCAGCGGCACCACGTGTCCGGGCCGGGTGAAGTCGTCGGCCACGCTCTCGGGGTCGCCGAGCAGCCGCATCGTGGTGGCGCGGTCCGCGGCGGAGATGCCGGTGCCGATGCCGTGTTTGGCGTCGACGGTGACGGTGTAGGCGGTGCCGTGTTTGTCCTGGTTGACCGCGTACATCGGCAGCAGACCCAGCCGGTCGCAGACCGCGCCGTCGAGCGGGACGCACAGGTATCCGGAGGTGTAGCGCACCATGAACGCCACCAGTTCCGGGGTGGCCATCTCGGCGGCGAAGATCAGGTCGCCTTCGTTCTCCCGGTCCTCGTCGTCGATGACGACGACGGCTCTACCGGCGGCAATGTCGGCAACCGCCCGTTCGACGGTGTCGAACTTCGTCATCTGCGCCGCCTGTCCCATCCCGAAAAAACTCCTTGCCCGTTCAGTATGGACCACTTCACCGTCGCGGCTACTGCGCGGGCGGGTTCGGCGTCGATGCGCGCGCGGTGAGCAACCGCTCCACATACTTGGCGAGCACGTCGACCTCCAGGTTGACCGGTGCGCCGACCGCGCTGGTCCCCAGCGTGGTGCGCTCCCGGGTGGTCGGGATCAGCGAGACCTCGAACCAGGACCCGGCCGGGTCCGCGCCCAGGGCGGAGACCGTCAGCGAGATCCCGTCGACGGTGATCGAGCCCTTCTCCACCACATAGCGCGCCAGCGCACCGGGCACCGCCACCCGGACCACCTCCCAGTGTTCGGCGGGGGTGCGCGCCACGATCCGCCCGGTACCGTCGACGTGGCCCTGCACGATGTGCCCGCCCAGGCGCGCCCCGACGGCCACCGCGCGCTCCAGGTTGACCCGGCTGCCCACCTGCAGGGCGCCCAGCCCGGAGCGCCGCAGGGTCTCGGCCATCACGTCGGCGCTGAACCGGCCGTCACCGACCTCGACCACGGTCAGGCAGACCCCGTTGACCGCGATCGAGTCACCGTCGCCGGCGTCGCCGCTCACCCGCGGTCCGGCGATGACCAACCGGGCGGAGTCGGCCCGGTCCTCGCGGGCGAGGACCTCGCCGAGTTCCTCGATGATTCCGGTGAACATCGCACCAGGTTAGGCGCTGGCGGCGGGGCAGGAACAATCGTGGTCGCCGGGCGCGGCGCGGCGTTGCTGTCGGTCGGGGGCGCGGCGACCCTCTACCATTGGCGACCATGTTGACGCGTCGCAGAGTTCCTGCTGTTCTTTTGGCCACCGTCGCCCTCGGCGCCGGGCTGGTTGCCGGATGTTCGTCGAAGACGGAGTCGAGTTCGGCGGACCTGCCCGACGCGGCGACCCTGCTCCAGGAATCGAGCAGCACCACCGCGGGTCTGCACAGCGCGCACCTGGAGCTGTCGGTGACCGGCGAGATCGAGGCCCTGCCGATCAAAACCCTCAGCGGCGACCTGACCGTCGAGCCGCAGACCGCCGCCAAGGGCAACGCCCAGATCGTCGCCCTCGGCCAGGAGGTCGACGCCGACTTCGTCGTCGTCGACGGGGTGCTCTACGCCTCGATGTCCGACCAGCGCTGGTCGGACTGGGGTCCGGCCGCCGACATCTACGACCCGTCGGCGATCTTGAACCCCGACACCGGGCTGGCCAACGTGCTGGCCAACTTCACCGACGCGCAAGCCGAGCAGCACGAGACGATCGACGGTGTCGACACCGTGCGGATCTCCGGTGAGGTCAGCCCCGACGCGGTGAACAAACTGGCCCCGCAGCTGGAGGCCAGCGCCCCGCTGCCGGCGGTCGCCTGGATCCAGGCCGACGACCCGCACCAGCTGGTGCAGGCGCAACTGGAGCAGAGCGACGACAACGCGGTGCAGATGACGCTGTCGAACTGGGACGCGCCGGTCACCGTGGACAAGCCGGCGGTGTGATGCGGGCGAACCGTGCGGTAACGATCGGCGCCGGCAGCCTCGCGGTCCTGCTCGGCGCCCTCGACACCTATGTCGTGGTCACCATCATGCGCGACATCATGGCCCCGCCGCCGGCCGGTGTCGGCATCCCGATCAACAAGATCCAGCAGGTCACGCCGATCATCACCGGCTATCTGCTCGGCTATGTCGCGGCGATGCCGCTGCTGGGACGCGCCTCCGACCGGTTCGGACGCAAACTGCTGCTGCAGGCGGCGTTGGCGGCGTTCGCGATCGGATCGGTGATCACCGCGCTCTCCACCGACCTGGCCACGCTGGTGGCCGGCCGGACCCTGCAGGGGGTGGCGTCGGGGGCGCTGCTGCCGGTGACGCTGGCGCTGGGGGCCGATCTGTGGGCCGAACGCAACCGGGCCGGGGTGCTGGGCATCATCAGCGCCGGCCAGGAGCTGGGCAGCGTGCTCGGCCCGCTGTACGGGATCTTCATCGTGTGGCTGCTGCGCGACTGGCGCGACGTGTTCTGGATCAACCTGCCGTTGACCGCGATCGCGATGGTGCTGATCCATTTCAGTCTGCCGTCGAAGGACCGGCGGGCCGGCCCGCCGGAACGCGTCGACGTCACCGGTGGGCTGCTGTTGGCGGTGACGCTGGGGTTGGCGGTGGTCGGGCTGTACAACCCCGACCCCAGCGCCGATCGGGCGCTGCCCGACTGGGGCCCGCCGGTGCTGGTCGCCGCGGTGCTCACCGGGCTGGCGTTCTTCGTCTGGGAGTATTTCGCGCGCACTCGGCTGATCGACCCGGCCGGGGTGCGGTTCGGGCCGTTTTTGGCGGCGCTGGGCGCATCGCTGTGCGCCGGCGCGGCGCTGATGGTGACCCTGGTCAACGTGGAGCTGTTCGGCCAGGGCGTGCTGTCGATGAGCCAGAACGAGGCCGCCGGGCTGTTGCTGCGGTTTCTCATCGCGCTGCCGATCGGGGCGGTGGCCGGGGGCTTCATCGCCACCCGCGTCGGCGACCCGGCGGTGACGTTCGTCGGGCTGCTCATCGCCGCCGGCGGCTACCGGCTGATCTCGCAATGGCCGGTCGACCTGCTCTCCCACCGTCATGACCTGGGGTTCGTCACACTGCCGGCGCTCGACACCGACCTGGCGCTGGCCGGGCTGGGCCTCGGTCTGGTGATCGGACCGTTGACCTCGGCGACGCTGCGGGTGGTGCCGTCGGCGCAGCACGGGATCGCCTCCGCGGCGGTGGTGGTGGCCCGGATGACCGGGATGCTGGTCGGGATGGCCGCACTCTCGGCGTGGGGGATGCACCGGTTCAACCAGATCCTGGCGGGGCTGCCGGCGCGCGGCGGGGACACCCTGGCCGAGAAGCTGGCCGCGGAGGCGGCCAACTACCGGCTGGCGTTCGCGCTGCAGTACGGCGAGATGTTCGGCATCACCGCGATCGTCTGCGTGGTCGGCGCGGTGCTGGGATTGGTGATCGGGGGGCGCTCGCGCGCCGCGGCGACCCCCGACCCGGCGCCGGGATCCGCCGCGACCGAGCCGGCGTTCAGCGACTCTCCCGGGGCACCAGGCTGACCAGCAGGTCCGGGCCGATCCGGTGGGTCGCGTCGTACTCCCAGCGCAGCGCCCGGGTGATGCTGGGCACCCCGACGTCGTCGACGGCGGTGATCGGCCCGCCCAGCACGATCGGCGCCACATAGGCCAGGATCCGGTTGATCAGCCCGGCCCGCAGAAACGCCCCGGCCAGGGTGGGGCCGCCCTCGAGCATCACGTCGGTGCGGTCGGCGAGGGCCTGCAGCACCTCGGCCGGGTCGTGGGTGCGGATCGTCATCGTGCGTGAATCGTCGTTGAGCACGCGGGCATCGGCGGACACCTCGCGGTGGCCGACCACCACCCGCAGCGGCTGGCGGTCGGCGAGGCTGCCGTCGGGGCGCCGCGCGGTCAGGCTCGGGTCATCGACGAAGACGGTGCCGGTGCCCACCACGATCGCCTCGGCGGCGGCCCGGCGCACGTGCAGATCGGCGCGCGCGGCCTCGCTGGTGATCCACTGGCTGGAGCCGTCGGCGGCGGCGCTGCGCCCGTCGATGCTGGTGGCGTACTTCCAGGTGACGTGCGGCACCCCGGTGCGTTGCTTGTGCAGCCACTCCCGCAGCGGTCCGGCCGCGACCGCGTCGGCGCCCACCCCGGCGTGCACACTCACCCCGGCCGCGGCCAGCCGGTCCGCGCCGCCGGCGGCGACCGGGTTGGGGTCGCGCACCGCGTAGACCACACGCGCCACGCGGGCGGCCAGCAGCGCGTCCACACACGGCGGGGTGCGGCCGTGGTGGTTGCACGGCTCCAAGGTGACCACCGCGGTGCCGCCGGCGGCCAGCTCCCCGGCGCGGCGCAGCGCGCGCACCTCGGCGTGTGCCCCGCCGACCGGCTCGGTCGCGCCCACCCCGGCGACACGGCCGGCCGCATCGAGGATGACCGCCCCGCACGGCGGATTGGGGTAGGTGGCGCCCTTGACCGCGTCGGCCTGCTCGATCGCCAGGCCCATCGCCGCCTCGAGGGACAGGCTCTCGCTCATCGCGGCAGACGCAGGTGCGGCGAGGCGGCGGCGGCGCGCTCACGCAGGGCGGCGACGGTGGCGGCGGGGTCGGCGGTGCCGTACACCGCCGAGCCGGCCACAAAGCAGTCCACCCCGGCCTCGGCGGCCGCCTCGATGGTGTCGGCGTTGACGCCGCCGTCGATCTCGATGAGGATCTGCAACTCGCCGGCGTCGACGAGCCGGCGCACGGCGCGCACCTTGGTGAGCACCTCCGGGATGAACGCCTGCCCGCCGAAGCCGGGCTCCACCGACATCACCAGCAGGGTGTCGAACGAGCGCAGGATCTCCAGGTAGGGCTCCAGCGGCGTGCCGGGTTTGATCCCCAGGCCCGCCGTGGCGCCGGCGGCGTGGATGTCGCGGGCCACCGCGATCGGGTCGCCGGTGGCCTCCGCGTGGAAGGTGACGTTGGCCGCGCCGGCCTCGGCGTACGGCGGGGCCCACCGGCCGGGGTCCTCGATCATCAGATGGCAGTCCATCGGGATGTCGGTGACGCCGAGCAGGCTCTGCACCACCGGCAGCCCCAGGGTGAGGTTCGGCACGAAATGGTTGTCCATCACGTCGACGTGCAGCCAGTCGGCCCCGTCGACGGCGGCGACCTCGTCGGCGAGGCGGGCGAAGTCGGCGGAGAGGATCGAGGGGGCGATCAGCGGTCGGCCCGCGGTGTCGGACATGGCGCTCAGACTACTTGCAGCGCGGCGGCGAACATGGCGTCGGTGCCGTGCCGGTGCGGCCACAGCTGCACGTGCGGGCCGGCGCCGAGGTTCCCGGCCGGGCCGAACAGCGCGGTGGTGTCCAACGCCCGAACCCGGTGGCGGCGCAGCGCATCGGCGACCACCCCGGTCGTCTCGGCCAGGTGCGGCGAACAGGTGGCGTAGAGCACCACCCCGCCGGGGCGGGTCAGCGTGATCGCGGCGGCCAGCAGCTCGCGCTGCAGACGGGTCAGCGCCGGGATGTCGGCCGGGCGACGCCGCCAGCGGGCCTCGGGGCGCCGTCGCAGCGCCCCCAGCCCGGTGCACGGCGCATCGACGAGCACTCGGTCGAAGCCGGGGTCCAGCCCGCTGTCGCGACCGTCGACGGTGTGCACCCGCACCGGCAGCCCGGCGGTGTTCTCGGCGACCAGCCCGGCGCGGCGCACCGACGGCTCCACCGCGGTGACCGTGGCGTCGGCACCGGCCGCCAGCCCGCCCAGCAGCGCGGTCTTGCCGCCGGGCCCGGCGCACAGGTCCAGCCAGCGCCCGGTGTCGGGACCGTCGAGTTCGGCGCGCACCACGGCGCGGGCGACCAGCTGGCTGCCCTCGTCTTGGACCAGGGCCTGCCCGTCGCGCACCGCGGCCAGCTGCGCGGGATCCCCGGCGGGCAGATACACCGCGTAGGGCGAGTAGCGCCCGGGCTGCCCGCCGACCGCGGCGGCCAGGTCGGCGGCGTCGAGCACCCCGGGGCGCGCCGCCAGGTGCACCTGGGGCCGCTCGTCGTCGGCAGCGAGCACCGCGGGCAGTTCCGCGGCGTCGGCGCCGAGCGCGTCGGCGAAGGCCTGGGCGATCCACCGCGGATGGGCGTGGGTGAACGCGGCGTGCCCGATCGGGTCGGCCGCCGCGTCCGGCGCCAACTGCGCCACCCAGGAGGCCTCGTCGCGGGCGCTGATGGTGCGCAGCACCGCGTTGACGAAACCGGCACGGGCCGAATCGAATTCGATCCCGGCCTGTTCGACGGTGGTGGAGACCGCGGCGTGGTGCTCCACCCTGGTGCGCAGCAGCTGATAGGTGCCCAGCCGCAGCAGGTCCAGCAGCACCGGGTTGATCGCCGCGGGCTCGCGGCCGGCGGCCGCGCCGATCACCGCATCGAGCAGCCCGCGGGTGCGGCAGGTGCCGTAGGCCAGTTCGGTGGCGAACGCCGCGTCACGCCCGACGATGCCGCGCTCCCGCAGGATCGGCGGCAACGCCAGGTTGGCGTAGGCGTCGTGGTCGGTCACCGCGCGCAGCACATCGAACGCGGCGCGACGCGCCGGATCCAGCGGGGTGCGGGCCCGCCGCCGCGGTCGGGTCATGAGGCGCGCACCGCCGGGTCCAGGTGGGCGCCGCGCGCCCAGTCCGCGGCGGGCATGAACTTCTTGCCGGGCGGCTGGATCTGGCTCAACCGCACCGGGTCGGAGCCGGTACCGATCCAGACCGCCTCACGCCCGACGTGCAGCTGCCCGGGCGCCAACGCCACCGGCGCGTCGGGGTCCACGCCCACCGGTGCGACCTTGAGCCGCAGCTCCCCCAGCAGCGTCCAGGCCCCCGGCTGCGGGGTGAGCGCCCGGATCTGGCGGTCGACCGCCGCGGCGGGCTGCTCCCAGCGCACCCGGGCCCCGGCGACGGTGATCTTCGGCGCGTAGCTGACGCCGTCGGCCGGTTGCGGCACCGCCTGCAGGGTCCCGGCCGCCACCCCGTCGAGGGTGGCGGCCAGCAGCGCGGCACCGGAGTCGGCCAGCCGGGCCAGCAGCGCCCCGGCGGTGTCGGTGGACCGGATGCTCTCGGTGACCACCCCGTAGACCGGCCCGGCGTCCAGGGCCGCCTCGATGCGGAACGTGCTGGCCCCGGTGATCTCGTCGCCGGCGGCCAACGCCGCCTGCACCGGGGCCGCACCGCGCCAGGCGGGCAGCAGCGAGAAGTGCAGGTTGATCCAGCCGTGGGCGGGGATCTCCAGCAGCCGCTGCCCCAGCAGCGCGCCGTAGGCGACCACCGGGCAGCAGTCCGGGGCCAGCTCGGCGAGTTCGGCGGCGAACTCGGCGGTGTTGGGGCTGGCCGGGCGCAGCACCGGGATCGCGTGGTCGAGGGCGCGCTGGGCCACCGGGGACGGCCGTGTGCGCCCGCGACGCCCGGCCGCGGCGTCCGGGCGGGTCAGCACCGCGACCACCTCGTGGTCGGGGCTGTCGATGAGCCGCTGCAGGGCGGGCAGCGCGGGGTCGGGGGTGCCGGCGAAGACGAGACGCACCGCGTCAGTGTAGGCGGCGTTCGGGCGGGCTCAGCCGACGTGCAGCGGATCGATCTGCACCCGGGTGGGCGCGCCGCCGCGGCGCGCCGAGAGCACCCCGACCGCACGGCGCAACGCCGCGGCCAGCGCCGGCCCGTCGCTGCGGTCCACCCGCACCAGCATCCGTTCGACCGGGCCGTCGGTGCCGGCGGGTCGACGCACCCCCACCGGCAGCTCCACCGGCCCGAGAAGCTCGGCGCCGGCCGGCAGCGCCGCCTCGGCCACCACCGCGGCCACCGCCTCGGGGGCGCCGTCGACGGCGGCCAGATGCACCGCCGGGGGCAGGCCGACCTCGGTGCGCGCCGCCAGTTCGGCGGCGGCGTGACCGACCGGGTCCCAGCGGATCAGCGCCTGCACGGTGGGGATGGAGGATTCGGCGACCACCACCACCGTCCCGCCGTCGCGGTGCGGGCGCACCAGCGTCGCCGCGCCCAGCCAGCGGCGCAGGGTGTCCTCGGCGGCACGCAGATCCTGGCGGCCCAGCAGCGCCCAGCTGTCGAGCAGCAGCGCCGCGCCGTAGCCGCCCGGCGCCCGCGGTTCGGCGCCGGGGGTGGCGATCGCCAGCACCGCGGCGCCGCCGCGGCCGTGCTCGGCGAGGTCGGCGACCACGGTCTCGCCCGCGGAGGTGACCACGGTGGTGCCCGGAAACGCCCGACCCAGCTCCTCGGCGGTGCGCCGCGCCCCGATCACCACCGCGCGCACCGCATCGGAGCCGCAGTGCCCGCAGCGCAGCGCGACGTCGGTGCGCCCGCACCAGCGGCACACGGGGTGCGCGGCGCGGCCGGGCAGCGCCAGCGGCCCGGTGCAGTGCCGGCAGCGCACCACGCTGCGGCAGCGCGCGCAGGCCAGCGCCGGCAGGTAGCCGCGCCGCGGCACCTGCACCAGCACCGAGGTGCCGGCCGCCAGCGCGCGGCGCGCGGCCCGCAGCGCCACCAGCGGAAGCCGGGCGGTGCGCGCCGCCGGGTCGGCGGCGTCGTTGTATCCGCCGGCCCCGCCGTCGTCGGAGGCCGCCACCCGGGGCGCGCGCGCACGCACCGTCGGGCGGGGCGCGACCAGGTCGTGGGCCCAGCCGGACTCGACCAGCGCCTGCGCCTCGGCGGTGCGCGCATACCCGCCGATCAGCGCCGCGCAGCGCAGCTGATGGGCGCGCAGCATGGCGACCTCGCGGGCGTGCGGGTAGGGGGCGCGGGGCTCGGCCAGGGTGTCGTCGCCGTCGTCCCAGATCATCACCAGTCCCAGGTCGCGCACCGGGGCGAAGACCGCGCTGCGGGTGCCGATGACCAGCCGCGCCCCACCGCGCAGCACCGTCAGCCAGCGCCGGTAGCGGGCCGCCGGGCCCAGGCCCGCCGACAGCGTGACCACCGTGCCGTCGGCGAAGTGGCGGGCGGCCGCGTGCGCCAGGGCGTCGACGTCGCCCTGGTCGGGCACCACCGCGAGCACCGAGCGCCCGGCGCGCACCGTCTGCGCCGCGGCCTCGGCGAACCGGTGCGTCCAGCACTCCCCGGGCAGCGCCTGCCACACCGCGCGGGCGGCCCGCGACTCGGCGAGCGCGGCGAGGAACTGCCCGCCGCGGCTGTAGGGCGCCCAGCCGTCCGGCTGCGGGGCGACGACGACCGGCAGCTCCGGCGGCGCGGCGGCGTCGCGTTCGGCCCGGGCGTGTCGCGGCGGCACCGCCAGGCGCAGCACGTCGGCCCGGGTGCCGGCGTAGCGGGCGGCGACCGCGTCGACCAGCCGGCGGATCTGCGGGGTCAGCACCACCTCCGGGGAGACGACCCGTTCCAGCCGGGCCAGCCGGCCGACGTGGTCGGTGTCGCTGCGTCGCTCCAGGACGAACGCGTCGACCAGGCGCCCGTGGAACCGCACCCGCACCCGCACCCCCGGCTGGGCGTCGTCGGACTGCTCGGCGGTGACCAGGTAGTCGAACTCGCGGTCCAGGTGCGGCACCGAGAGCATCGGCAGCACCCGGGCGATCGGCTCGTGTTCGGCGGGCGGGCGGCTCGCGGTGCTCACCTCGTCGGTCTAGCAGCCGGCCCCGACGGGCCCCGCCCGAAGAACAACCCCGCGGTGATCAACAGCTGGGCGGCCGCGTAGCACCACCAGATCGGCACGGCCAGCGCCTCGGAGTCCAGCACGAAGCGGTCGATGCCGATCATCGCGTCGGAGACGGTGAAGCACACCGCGCCGAGCGCGGTCCACACCGTCGGCAGCCCGGCCAGCAGGGCGGCGGCGACCATCGCGGCGAGCACCCCGATGTAGCCGGTGACCGGGATCGCCAGCCCGTCGGTGAGCAGCCGCGGCCAGAACCACACCAGCAGCCCCGCCGAGGCGAGCACGAGCACCCCCACCCCGGCCCAGCGGGCCGGGCTCGGCGCGGCCAGCGGCACCAGCACCGCCAGGAAACACAGGTGCGCGAGCAGAAACGCCCCCAGCCCGCCGACGAACGACGGCGGCCACCACGGGACGGCCAACAGCACGTCGCCGACCGCCGAGAAGCCCAGCGCCGCCACCAGCCAGCGTCGTTCCCGGACCCATGGGTGGGTGCACGCGGCGGCGGCCAGCAGCACCGCCATCGCCGCCTTGGCCGCCGGTTGGGCGGGGAAGCGACCGGTCAGCTCCGCGCCCGCCGCAGCCCGCAGCGCGATCACGCTGAGCACCAGCCCGTAGCCGACGCCGGCGAGCACCGCCGCTCCCCACAGCCGCGCCCGCCACCGTGCGGCGGGCGGCACATAAGGTGTCGTCATGTCCGCAGCTACACCGCCCATCGACCCCATCTTGCAGAAGGTACTGGATGCGGTGCCCTTCCGGTTGACCACCGAGGGCGGAGTGGAGGCGGCCCGGCAGCGCTTCCGTGCGCTGCACCGCCGCCCGGTGCACCCGCAACTGCGCACCGAGGACCGGGTGATCGCCGGGCCGGCCGGTGACCTGCCCGTGCGGATCTACCGGCCGCCGAACCCCGGGCCGCACCCGGTGGTGGTGTTCTTCCACGGCGGGGGTTTCGCGATCGGCGACCTCGACACCCACGACGGCACCGCCCGCGAACACGCCGTCGGTGCCGACGCGGTGGTGGTGTCGGTGGATTATCGGCTGGCCCCCGAACATCCGCACCCGGCGGCGGTCGAGGATGCCCTGGCCGCCACCGAGTGGGTGGCCGCCCACGCCGACGAGCTCGGCGCTGACCCGGCCCGGCTGGCGGTGGCCGGCGACTCCGCCGGGGGCACGTTGTCGGCGGTGGTCAGCCAGCTGGCGCGCGATCGGGGCGGGCCCTCGATCGTGTTCCAGCTGCTGTGGTACCCGGGTACCACCTACGACACGACGCTGCCGTCGTTCACCGAGAACGCCGACGCCCCGGTGATGGACCGCGCGGCGCTGGCGGCGTTCACCCGCTGGTACGCCGGTGACGACGTCGATCCGCGCACCCCGCCGCCGACCATGGCCCCGGCCCGCGCGGCCTCGCTCGCCGGGCTGCCGCCGGCCTACATCGCGGTGGCCGGCCACGACCCGCTGCGCGACGACGGCCTGCGCTACGCCGACCTGCTCGCGGCGGCCGGGGTGGCGGTGCAGACCGACCACGCTGCCACCCTGGTGCACGGCTACCTCGGCTACACCGGGGTGGTTCCGGCGGCCACCGAGGCCACCGAGCGGGGGCTGGCCGCGCTGCGCGCCGCACTGCACGGCTGACCCGGGTTCACCGCGGGGGTTGTGCGCCCACGGTGAAGGGTTGTGCGACCACGGCGGGTTTCGTGCCGAATTCTCGCCCTCACCACACAACCTTTGAGGCACAGCCTTCGCGAGGGCCCGCCGCCACCGCACCGCCGAGGAGGGACCCGTGCACCGGACCCACCGGCGGCGTTCACTCCTGCTCGTCGGCCTCGTCGCGGTCGGCCCACTCCGGCAGCGGGGTGAGCGGGCGCGGCCCGTACAGCGCCCGGTTGAAGGCCGCCGCCGACGGGTCGGCCGGCGGGTCGGGAAACCCGTTGCGGCGCACCCGCCGCAGGAACACCACCGCGATCACGCCGAGCGCGAGCGCCAGAAAGGTCAGCAACGCCACTTGGGCGATGATGATCAGCATCGGGTGCTGCTCCCCTGCTCGCCGGGCCGCTTGGTCGCCAACCTACCGCGGGTCCGCTCGGCGTCAGATGGCGCTTTTGAGGTCGTCCACCTTGGTGGTCTGCTCCCAGGGCAGGTCGACGTCGGTGCGCCCGAAGTGCCCGTAGGCGGCGGTCTGGGCATAGATCGGGCGCAGCAGGTCCAGGTCCCGGATGATCGCCCCGGGACGCAGGTCGAACACGTCACCGATGGCCTTCTCGATCTTGACCGGGTCGACGGTCTCGGTGCCGAACGTTTCGACGAACAACCCGACCGGCGCGGCCTTGCCGATGGCGTAGGCGACCTGCACCTCGATGCGTTCGGCCAGCCCGGCGGCGACCACGTTCTTGGCCACCCAGCGCATCGCGTAGGCGGCGGAGCGGTCCACCTTCGACGGGTCCTTGCCGGAGAACGCGCCGCCACCGTGGCGCGCCCACCCGCCGTAGGTGTCGACGATGATTTTGCGCCCGGTCAGCCCGGCGTCGCCCATCGGGCCGCCGAGCACGAAGTTGCCGGTCGGGTTGACCAGCAACCGGTAGTCGGAGAGGTCGAGGGTGGAGTGGCCCAACTCGGCGAGCACGGTGTCGATCACCTTCTCGCGGATGTCGGGGGCCAGGGTGTTGTCCAGGTCGATGCCCTCGGCGTGCTGGGTGGAGAGCACCACGGTGTCCAACCGCACCGGGGTGGTGCCGTCGTACTGCACGGTGACCTGGGTTTTGCCGTCGGGGCGCAGGTAGTCCAGCGCCCCGGACTTGCGCACCTCGGTCAGCCGCCGCGACAGCCGGTGCGCCAGCGCGATCGGCAGCGGCATCATCTCCGGGGTCTCGGAGATCGCGTAGCCGAACATCAGCCCCTGGTCCCCGGCGCCCTGGGCGTCCAACGGGTCGGTGGCCGCCTCCACCCGGGTCTCGTGGGCGGTGTCGACGCCCTGGGCGATGTCGGGGGACTGCTTGCCGATCGCGATGTTCACCCCGCAGGTGGTGCCGTCGAACCCCTTGTGGGAGTCGTCGTAGCCGATCTTGAGGATGCGGTCGCGCACGGTGTCGGTGATGTCGGCGAACGCCGCCTTGGCCGCGGTGGTGACCTCCCCGGCCACGTGCACCTGCCCGGTGGTGACCAGAGTCTCCACCGCGACGCGGGAGGCGGGGTCCTCGGCCAGCAACGCGTCGAGCACCGAGTCGCTGATGGCGTCACAGATCTTGTCCGGATGCCCCTCGGTCACCGATTCGCTGGTGAACAATCGCCCCATCTCACTCACAATGGCATCCTTCCCCGGAAGTCGTAAAACTTAGCTAACCAAATCGTATCGTCGCGGGGATCGACGCCGATCGGCGGTGGCCGTTACCGGGCGTGACCGTGCAGGAACGCGACGACGGCATCCACGATACGGCTTGCCATAAGAGTCTTGGATCCGGGTTGCAGCGCCCGCTCGGCGCCGTCGGCGGCGAGCAACCAGCCGTCGTTGTGGTCGACCTCGAACGCCCTGCCCTCGCCGACGGCGTTGACCACCAGCAGGTCGCACCCCTTGCGCGCCAGCTTGGCCCGGGCGTGAAACAGCACGTCGCCGTGGTCGTCGCCGGTCTCGGCGGCGAACCCGACGACGGCGCGAAGGTGCGGCAGCTGACCGTCGGCGCGGGCACGCACCGCCCCGGCCAACACGTCGTCGTTGCGCACCAGGTCGATGACCGGCGGGGCGGTGTCGCCCTTTTTGATCTTGGCGCCCGCCACCTGCGCGGGCCGGAAGTCGGCGACGGCGGCGGCCATCACCAGCACGTCGGCGTCCGGGGCGTGTTTGGAGACCGCCTCACCGAGCTGCTGAGCGGAGCTGACCCGCACCACCTCCACCCCGGCCGGGTCGATCAGCCCGGCGGTGTGCCCGGCGATCAGGGTCACCCGGGCGCCGCGCTGGGCGGCCACCCGCGCCACGGCGTAGCCCTGCTTGCCGGAGCTGCGGTTGCCGACGAACCGCACCGGATCGATCGGTTCGCGGGTGCCGCCGGCGGTGACCAGCACCCGGCGACCGGCCAGGTCGTAGGGCAGCGCGTCACCGCGCTCCAGCAGCAACTGGGCGAAGGTGGTGATCTCCTCGGCCTCGGGGAGCCGCCCGGCGCCGCTGTCGGCGCCGGTGAGCCGCCCCGACGCCGGTTCGAGCACCACCGCGCCGCGGCGGCGCAGGGTGGCGACGTTGTCGACGGTGGCCGGATGCAGCCACATCTCGGTGTGCATCGCCGGGGCGAACAGCACCGGGCAGTGCGCGGTCAGCAGGGTGGCGGTGAGCAGGTCGTCGGCGCGCCCGGTGGCTGCGCGCGCCATCAGATCCGCGGTCGCCGGGGCGACGATCACCAGATCCGCGCCCTGGCCGATGGCCACGTGCGGAACCTGCGGGACATCGTCGAAGACCCCGGTGCTCACCGGCTCCCCGGAGAGCGCCTCGAACGTCGCCGAGCCGACGAACCGGAGCGCGGACTCGGTGGGCACCACCCGGACGTGGTGGCCGGCCTCGACCAGCTGGCGCACCACGGTGCAGGCCTTGTAGGCGGCGATCCCCCCGGCGACGCCGACGATGATCCGCTTGGGGATCGACTTGGGGTCCATCCGCGCGACCCGGCTACTCGCCTTCGGTGTGCTCGAGCAGGTCGGCGTGGATCTCGCGCAGCGCGATCGACAGCGGCTTCTCGTGCAGGCCCGGCTCGACCAGCGGGCCGACGTACTCCAGGATGCCGTCACCGAGCTGGTTGTAGTAGTCGTTGATCTGCCGCGCCCGCTTGGCGGCGTAGATGACCAGCGCGTATTTGCTCGACGCGCGCTCCAACAGCTCATCGATGGGCGGGTTGGTGATCCCCAGCGGCGTGTCGTAGGTCTCGTAGCTCGTCTGGTGACTGTCGACCGACGCGCCGTCGGTTTGGGTGGTGCTCACGTGGTTAGTCTCCCGGAAGTTGGGGCGGGGGTCTGCGGCGGGTTAGTCGGCCGGCTCCGGCGCGGTTCCCACCAGCAACGATACCAATTTTTCGCAGGCGTTCTCCAATCGGTCGTTGACCACGACCACATCGAAGTCGCCCTGGGCGGCCAGTTCGGCGCGGGCGGTCGCCAGCCGACGGTCGATCACCTGCGGCGTCTCGGTGCCGCGCCCGACCAGCCGCCGCTGCAGCGTCGCCCAGTCCGGCGGCGCCAGGAACACCGTCAACGCGGCGGGCAGGGCGGCCTTCACCGCGCGTGCCCCGGCCAGATCCACCTCGATGAGCACCGGATGCCCGGCGGCCGCGGCCGCCCGCACCGGGGCGGCGGGGGTTCCGGAGCGGTGCAGCCCACCGTGGATCTCCGCCCATTCCAGCAGCGCACCGTCCTCGATGAGCTGCTGGAACGCCGCCGGGGTGACGAAACGGTAGTCGACCCCGTCGACCTCGCCGGGGCGCGGTGCCCGGGTGGTGGCCGACACGCTGAAATGCAGGTCGGGGATCTGTCGGCGCAGACAACCGACCACGCTGGTCTTCCCGACCGCAGACGGACCGGACAGCACCACCACCCGGCCGGCCCGCCCGGGGCCGCCGTGGGGGTCGCCGCCCGGTCCCCCGTCGGCGTTCAGGGCCGCGCCCTAGGAGAAGTCGAACTTCTCCAGCAGCGCCTTGCGCTGCCGGTCGCCCAGCCCGCGCAGCCGGCGCGTGGGGGCGATCTCGAGTTCGGTCATGATCTCCTGGGCCTTGACCTTGCCCACCTTCGGCAGCGCCTCGAGCAGGGCGGAGACCTTCATCTTGCCCAGCACCTCGTCGGTCTCGGCGTCCTTGAGTACCTGCTTGAGGTTGGTGCCACCGCGCTTGAGCCGGTCTTTGAGCTCGGCACGCGCCCGGCGTGCGGCGGCGGCCTTCTCCAACGCTGCCGCGCGCTGCTCGTCGGTCAACTGGGGAAGGGCCACGATTCCTCCGTCTCCTCACCGGCGACCCCGATGGCCACCGATTTCTATTGTCTCAGCCGGGGTACACCCGCTAGCGACGACGACCGTACCCACGCCGTCTGACGAAATCTAACCCCACCCCCCGCCCGACGGGCCACACACCGAGATCGCGGGCCCGGGGCCGGGCCGGCCCGCGCGACGCCCCGCCACCACCGCCGCGTCCGCGGACACGATGGCGCACGCCCGCCGCAGCGGCGCTAATCTTGTTGCCGCAGGGCGTTATTCGCCTCGTCACGGCGCAACGGTGGCCGTGCCGGCCGCGCCGGCGGGTCGCCGAACCGGACCGCACCGGTGCCGGGGGGACGTTTTCGCGGGTTTTCCGCGTGTCGAGCGTGTCGCGGTGTGTCGTACACGGCGCTGACCGGCGCGATCACCACCCCGCCGGCACGGTACTGTCGGAGGGTCGCGGTCGCCGAGCAGGGAGGAGTCGGCCCCGGTGCCCCCCACCCATCCGTCAGATCCCTTCGCGCCGCCGCCCCGGTCGCTGACCCCGGTCGTCTTGATCGTGGCGGCGTTGGTGGTGGTGATCGGGGTGATCGCCGCGTTTCTGCTGCTGCGCGGCACCGCCGCCACCCCGGGCGCCCACCCGACCGCGAGCCCGCCCACCCCGGCGCTGCATCCGGTGCGCGTCGCCGTCGAGGATCTGCGCGTCGACCCCGCCGACGGCGAACCGAAGGCCGTGGTCGCCCTCTACGAGGACTTCCTCTGCCCGGGCTGCGGCCACTTCGAGCAGACCTTCGGCGAGACGATCGGCGCCCTGATCGACAGCGGCGCCATCGCCGCCGACTACTACCCGGTGGCGATCCTCGACTCCGGCGAGCGCACCTACTCCTCGCGGGCCGGGGCGGCCGCCTACTGCGTGGCCGACGAGTCGGTGGCCGCGTTCCGCCGCTTCCACGCCCTGCTGTTCAATCCGCAGACCCAACCCGACGAGACGAGCGCAGAGCTGCCCGACGATGCCCAGCTGGCGCAGTGGGCCCGCGAGGTCGGTGCCACCGGTGCCGCCGTGGACTGCATCAACGCCGGCACCTACCGCAGTGCGGTCAAGGAGGCGGCCAGCGCCGCGGGCCTGCGCGGCACCCCGACGGTGCGCATCAACGGCGAGGACTACGCCCCGCGCACCCCCGAGGCGCTGCGCGACAAGATCACCGAGATCGTCGGCGCCTGACAAACGGCACCGTCGCCTGTCTCGGCCCCCACCGCCGTGTCTGGGCCCCCGCCGCGCCTGGGCCCCGCCGCCGCGCCGAACGTGAAGCTGGGTTCACGTTCGCGCCCGAGCGTGAACCCAGCTTCACGTTGGCGCGCGGGTGCCGGTTCACGACGCGCGGGTGCCGGGCGCGGTCACGACGCGCGGGTGCCGGTCACGATCGGCCCAGGCGCGCGGCGTCGTCGCGCACCCGCTCCCCGGCCGCACGCAGCGCCGCGATGGAGGGCCCGGCCCGCAGCACCGCACGAGAGACCGCGGGCAGCAGCTGGGTCGCCCCGCCCAGGCCGGCGAGGGTCTCGATGCGCCCGCCCTGCGCGCCGACCCCGGGCACCAGCACCGGCCCGCCGAGGTCCCGCAGGTCCGGCGGCTCGGCAACGGTCGCCCCGACCACCACCCCGACATACCCGCCGGCGGTCGCCCGGTTCGCCGCGGCAGCGGCGTCGACGACGTGCTGGGCCACCGTGGCGCCGTCACCGGCGGCGGCTTGTTGCAGCGCACGGCCCTCCGGGTTGGAGGTGGCGGCCAGCACGAACACCCCCCGGTCGTGGGCGGCGGCCACCTCGAGCAGCGGCGTCAGCGACCCGAACCCCAGATACGGCGAGGCCGTGACCGCGTCGGCGGCCAGCGGGGAGTCCCCCGCCCAGGCCGCGGCGTAGGCGGCCATCGTGGAGCCGATGTCGCCGCGTTTGGCGTCGGCGAGCACCAGGACCCCCGCGCTGCGCAGCGCGGCGATGGTGTGCTCGAGCACCGTGTAGCCGGCCGCGCCGTAGGCCTCGAAGAACGCCACCTGCGGTTTGACCACCGCGAATCCGCTGAACGCGGCCACGCAGCGTTCGCAGAAGCGGGCCAGCCCGGCGGAACTGGCCGGCAGGTCCCAGGCGCTGAGCAGCGCGGGATGCGGGTCGATGCCCACGCACAGCGGTCCGCGCGCCGCGGTCGCCGCCGCCAGCCGGTCGGCGAATCCGGCCACCGCTAACCCGCCCCGCCGGCGGCGCCGAGGCGCTGGTGCAGCTCCTGCAGCGACTGCACGCCGATGTCGCCGCGGATGGCGGCCTCGATGCCCTGCACCGCCGCCGAGGCACCCTGCACGGTGGTCACGCACGGGATGTTCATGCTCACCGCCGCCGAGCGGATCTCGTAGCCGTCGCGGCGCGGCCCGGAGTTGCCGTAGGGGGTGTTGAGCACCATGTCGACCTCGCCGGCGCGGATCGCGTCGACCGCGCTCATCTCCCGGCCCGGCCGCGGCTGCTCGAAGTGTTTGCGCACCTCGTCGCAGGGGATGCCGTTGCGGCGCAGCATCTCGGCGGTGCCCTCGGTGGCCAGCACCCGGAAGCCGAGGTCGGCGAGGCGTTTGACCGGGAACACCAGCGAGCGTTTGTCCCGGTTGGCCACCGAGACGAAGATCGTGCCCGACGCCGGCAGCGGCCCGTAGGCACCGGTCTGGCTCTTGGCGAACGCGCTGCCGAAGTCGCGGTCGATGCCCATCACCTCGCCGGTGGACTTCATCTCCGGGCCGAGCAGCGAATCGACCCCGGAGCCGTCGGCGGCGCGGAACCGGTTGAACGGCAGCACCGCCTCCTTCACCGCGATCGGGGCGCCCGCGGCGATGCCGGCACCGTCGCCGTGCGCGGCCAGCAGCCCGTCGCGGCGCAGTTCGGCGATGCTCGCGCCGAGCATCACCCGCGCACAGGCCTTGGCCAGCGCCACCGCGGTGGCCTTGGACACGAACGGCACGGTGCGGCTGGCACGCGGGTTGGCCTCCAGCACGTAGAGCACGTCGTCTTTGAGCGCGTACTGCACGTTGAGCAGCCCGACCACCCCGATGCCGCGGGCGATGGCCTCGGTGGCGCGACGCACCTTCTCCACGTCGGTGCGGCCCAGGGTGACCGGCGGCAGCGCGCAGGCCGAATCCCCGGAGTGCACCCCGGCCTCCTCGATGTGCTCCATCACCCCGCCGAGGTAGACCTCGGCGCCGTCGCAGAGCGCGTCGACGTCGATCTCGATGGCGTCCTCCAGGAAGCGGTCCACCAGCACCGGGTGCTCCGGGGAGAGCAACGCCGCGCGGGTGATGTAGCCGCGCAGCGTCTCCTCGTCGTAGACGATCTCCATGCCGCGGCCCCCGAGCACGTAGGACGGGCGCACCAGCACCGGGTAGCCGATGTCGGCGGCGATGCGGCGCGCCTGTTCGAAGGTGGTGGCGGTGCCGAATCGCGGGGCCGGCAGCCCGGCGGCGGCCAGCACCTCCCCGAACGCGCCGCGGTCCTCGGCCAGATCGATCGCCGCCGGCGGGGTCCCGACGATGGGGACCCCGGCGTCGGCGAGCCGCTGGGCGAGCCCCAGCGGGGTCTGCCCGCCGAGCTGCACGATCACCCCGACCACCCCCGGCCCGCCGTGTCCGGACAGTTGCTCGGCGTGGTAGACCTCGCGCACGTCTTCGAAGGTGAGCGGCTCGAAGTAGAGCCGGTCGGCGGTGTCGTAGTCGGTGGAGACCGTCTCGGGGTTGCAGTTGACCATCACCGTCTCGAACCCCGCGGCGCTCAACGTGGTCGCCGCGTGCACGCAGCTGTAGTCGAATTCGATGCCCTGCCCGATCCGGTTGGGCCCCGACCCCAGGATCAGCACCTTGGGTTTGTCGGTCTGCGCGGCCACCTCGGTCTCGGCGGCCGGGTCCAGTTCGAAGGTGCTGTAGTGGTACGGCGTCGCCGCCTCGAACTCCGCCGCGCAGGTATCGACGGTTTTGAACACCGGGTGCACCCCGAGGCGCTCACGCAGGGTGCGCACACCGTCCTCGCCGGCCAACTCCGGTCGCAGCGCCGCGATCTGGCGGTCGGACAGTCCGAAGTATTTGGCGCGCCGCAGCAGCGGCTCGTCGAGCACCGGGGTGTCGAGCAGCTCGGCGCGCAACTCCACCAGTTCGGCGATCTGGGCCACGAACCACGGGTCGACGCCCGAGGCGGCCCCGACCTGCTCGATGTCGGCGCCGAGGCGCAGCGCCAGCTCCAGGTCGTAGAGCCGGCCCTCGGTGGGGGTCCGCAGCCGCTGCAGCACCGCGGCCAGATCGCCGTCGGGGTCGGGGGTCGTCCAGAACCCGGCGCGGGCGGTCTCCAGCGAGCGCATCACCTTGCCGAGCGCCTCGATGAAGTTGCGGCCCAGCGCCATCGCCTCACCGACCGACTTCATCGTGGTGGTCAAGGTGGGGTCGGCGCCGGGGAACTTCTCGAACGCGAACCGCGGCGCCTTGACCACCACGTAGTCCAGGGTCGGCTCGAAGCAGGCCGGGGTCTGCTTGGTGATGTCGTTGACGATCTCGTCGAGGGTGTAGCCGATGGCGAGTTTCGCGGCGATCTTGGCGATCGGGAAACCGGTGGCCTTCGACGCCAACGCGCTGGAGCGTGACACCCGCGGGTTCATCTCGATGACGATCATCCGCCCGTCGGCCGGATCGACCGCGAACTGGATGTTGCACCCGCCGGTGGCCACCCCGACCTCGCGCAGGATCGCGATGCCCAGGTTGCGCATCGCCTGGTATTCGCGGTCGGTCAGCGTCATCGCCGGGGCCACCGTCACCGAGTCGCCGGTGTGCACACCCATCGGGTCGACGTTCTCGATGGAGCAGACGACGACCACGTTGTCGTTGCCGTCGCGCATCAGTTCGAGTTCGAATTCCTTCCAGCCGTAGATGGATTCCTCGATGAGCACGTTGGCGCTCGGGGAGGCCGCCAGCCCGGTGCCGGCCATCCGGGCCAGCTCCTCGCGGGTGTGGGCCAGACCCGAGCCGAGCCCGCCCATGGTGAACGAGGGCCGCACCACCACCGGCAGGCCCAGCTCGGCGATCGCCTCGTCGACCTGCTCCATGGTGTAGCAGACCCGCGAGCGGGCCGATTCGCCGCCGACGGCGGCGACGATGTCTTTGAACCGCTGCCGGTCCTCCCCGCGCTGGATCGCCTCGAAGTCCGCGCCGATCAACTCCACGTCGTAGCGGGCCAGCACGCCGTTGTCGTGCAGGGCCACGGCGGTGTTCAGCGCGGTCTGCCCGCCCAGGGTGGCCAGCAGGGCATCGATCCGGTTGCCGCGCTCGGCTTGTTGGGCGATGACCCGTTCGACGAACTCCGGGGTGATCGGCTCGACGTAGGTGTGGTCGGCGTACTCCGGGTCGGTCATGATCGTCGCCGGGTTGGAGTTGACGAGGCTGACCTGCAGGCCCTCGGCGCGCAGCACCCGGCAGGCCTGGGTGCCCGAGTAGTCGAACTCGCAGGCCTGCCCGATCACGATCGGGCCGGACCCGATGACCAGCACGTGGTTGATGTCGGTGCGACGCGGCATCAGCGCCCTTCCCTTCCCGCGCAGGCGCGCGCAAAACCCGGCTGTCCGGCGGACGCGACGCTCACCGCTGTGCCGCCATCAACTCGACGAACTGATCGAACAGGAACTCCGCGTCGTGCGGACCGGCCCCGGCCTCGGGGTGGTATTGCACCGAGAACGCCGAACCGTCACGCAGTTTGACGCCCTCCACGACGCCGTCGTTGGCGCAGGTGTGGCTGATGACCGCCGGGCCGAAGGCGGTGTCGAAGCGTTGGCCGGCCTCCCCCTCCAGCGCGAAGCCGTGGTTGTGGGCGGTCACCGCGACCCGCCCGGTGGCGTGGTCGACGACCGGGATGTTGATGCCGTGGTGGCCGAAGACCATCTTGTAGGTCGACAAGCCCAGCGCCCGGCCCAGAATCTGGTTGCCGAAACAGATCCCGAACAGCGGGATTCCCGCGGCGAGCACCTCGCGGGTGAGCGCCACCAGATGGTCGGCGACCGCGGGATCGCCGGGACCGTTGGACAAAAACACCCCGTCGGGGGCGTATTCGGTGAGCTCGGCGAAGGTGGTCGACGCCGGCAGCACCACGCTGCGGATGCCGCGGCGCGCGAAGTTGCCCTGGGTGCTGGTCTTGACCCCGAGATCCAGCCCGGCCACGGTGAACCGCGCCGGGACCGACGGCTCCAGGATGTAGGGCTGCGCGGTGCTGACCTCGTCGGTCAGGTCCGCGCCGAGCATGGCGGGCTGGTCGCGCACCCGGGCCACCAGCTGCTCGGGATCGGCCAGGGCCGGACCGGAGAACACCCCGGCCTTCATCGAGCCGGCGCTGCGCAGATGCCGCACCACCGCGCGGGTGTCGATGCCGGCGATGCCGACGATGTCCTGGCGACGCAGCTCGTCGCCCAAGCTGGTGGTGGCCCGCCAGTTCGAGACCCGCGGGGACGGGTCGCGCACCGCGTAGCCGGCCACCCAGATGCGGTGATCGCGGCTCTCGTTGTCCTCGTCGTTCCAGCCGGTGTTGCCGATCTGCGGGGCGGTCGCCACCACGATCTGACGGTGATAGCTCGGGTCGGTCAGCGTCTCCTGGTAGCCGGACATGCCGGTGTTGAACACCGCTTCCCCCAGGGTCTGGCCGACCGCGCCGAAGGCCGTGCCGGTGAAGACGCGCCCGTCCTCGAGCACCAGTTGCGCGGTCACGGCGTTCATCGGGCCTCCTCGATCCACTGGGGGTAGCTGTCGCGGTTGTCGGCGCGGAATCCGGTGTCGATCTCGGTGCCCGAGGGCAGTCGCCACCGGATCGCCAGGATCGCCCCGTCGTGGTTCGCCGTGGGCACGGCCTTGCCGACCATGCCGCGTTCGGTGCGGATCGCGATCAGCCGCTCGCGCGGGATCCAGATGGGGTGCGCGCCGCTGCGCTGCACCATGATTCCCTCCGGATAGCCGGTGACCACCGCGCGGGTCCGGTATCCGAGGTCGCCGACGGCGACCCGGTCGTGCCAGCGCGGGCTGAGCGTGCAGCCGACGTAGAGCCCGCGCAGCGACGGAGCGGTCACCGCGCCGACGGTGTCGGGCACCGGCGGCAGCGTCCCGATCAGCTCGGCCTGCCGTGCCGCCCGGTTGCGCCAGCCGCGCATCATCAACTGGATGAGCCAGGTGACCAGCACCAGCAGCACGGCGGCGAAGATCAACGAGCCGATCAGGGTGGGGGTGTTCACACCGGGCTCTTCCCGTTGCGGGCGGTGACCGTGCCGCGCAGCAGGGTGGCGGTCACGGTCGCGGGCAGCCGCAGCTGCTCATAGGGGGTGTTGGCCGACCGGCTGGCCAGCGCGTCGCCGGTCACCGTCCAGTGCGCGGCCGGGTCGACGACGGTGAGGTTGGCCGGTTCGCCGACCTCCAGCGGTCGGCCCTGGTCGGGGAGCCCCACGATGCGGGCCGGGTTCTCGCTCATCACCGCGGCCACGCCGCGCCAGTCGAGCAGGCCCGGCGCGACCATCGTCTCGGCGACCACCGACAGCGCGGTCTGCAGCCCCAGCATGCCCGGGCGGGCGGCGGCGAACTCGCAGCATTTCTCATGCTCGGCGTGCGGAGCGTGATCGGTGGCGACACAGTCGATCACCCCGTCGGCCAGGGCCCGGCGCAGCGCGGCGGTGTCGCCGGGCTCGCGCAGCGGCGGATTGACCCGGTTGCGCCCGTCGTAGCCGGCCAGGCGGGAGTCATCGAGCAGCAGATGGTGGGGGGTGACCTCGGCGGTGATCGCGATGCCCTGCGCCTTGGCCCATTTCAGGATCTCCACGGTGCCGGCGGTGGAGGCGTGGCAGATGTGGATGCGGGCCCCGGCGTCGCGGGCCAGCAGCGCGTCGCGGGCCACGATGGCCTCCTCGGCGGCGCGCGGCCAGCCGGTCAACCCGAGCCGGGCGGCGCGCGGACCTTCGTGGGCGACCGCGCCGACGGTCAGGCGCGGCTCCTCGGCGTGCTGGGCGATGAGCACCCCCAGGCCGGTCGCGTACTCCAGGGCACGGCGCATCACCAGCGGGTCGGCCACGCAGAGCCCGTCGTCGGAGAACATCCGCACGCCGGCGGCGCCGGCGGCCATCATGCCCATCTCGGTGAGCTCGGTGCCGCCGAGTCCGACGGTCACCGCCCCGACCGGGTGGACATCGACGAGCCCGACCCGCTGGCCGCGGGCCCAGACGTGGTCGGTGACCACCGGGGAGTCGGCCACCGGGGTGGTGTTGGCCATCGCGAAGACCGCGGTGTAGCCGCCCAGGGCGGCGGCCGCCGAGCCGGTCTCGATGTCCTCGGCGTATTCGCGGCCGGGCTCGCGCAGATGGGTGTGCAGGTCGACCAGACCGGGCAGCAGCACCTGGCCGGACGCCTCGATCACCGTGGTGCGCCGATCCTCGGCGCGCGCGGTCAGGTCGGTGTCGATCTCGGCGATCTGCCCGTCGGCGACGTAGACGTCGACCGGGTCGCCGGTGCCGTAGCGGCGCACGCCGCGGATCACCACACTCACAGCGCCACCGCCGTTCCGGTGCCGACCAGCAGGTGGAACAGCACCGCCATGCGCACCTGCACCCCGTTGGCGACCTGCTGCAGCACCGCTGAGCGCGCCGAGTCGGCCACCGACGAGGTGATCTCCATGCCGCGCAGCATCGGCCCAGGGTGCAGCACCGCGGCGTGGTCGGCCAGCAGCGCGGCGCGCTGTTCGGAGAGCCCGTAGCGCACCGAATACTCCCGCGGCGACGGGAAGAAACCGCCGGTCATCCGTTCCGCCTGGACCCGCAGCATCAGCACCGCGTCGGCGGCGGGCAGCTCGGCGTCGAGGTCGTAGCTGATCGTCACCGGCCACTCGCCCACCCCGACCGGCAGCAGGGTGGGCGGGGCGACCAGCACCACCTCCGCGCCGAGGGTCGCCAGCAGCATCACGTTGGAGCGGGCCACCCGGCTGTGCAGGATGTCGCCGACGATGACCACGCGCCGCCCGGCGATCCCGCCGAGGCGTTGCCGCAGCGTCAACGCGTCCAGCAGCGCCTGGGTGGGGTGCTCGTGGGTGCCGTCCCCGGCGTTGATCACCGCCGGGCCCCCGCCCTCGGCGGTGTCGGCGCCGGTCCACTCGGCCAGCAGCTGCGCGGCCCCCGAGGCGGGGTGGCGGATGATCAGCGCATCGGCACCGGCGGCGCGCAGGGTGTGGGCGGTGTCGCGCAGCGACTCGCCCTTGCCCACCGAGGATCCGCTGGCCGCGACGTTGATCACGTCGGCGCTCATCCACTTGCCGGCCACCTCGAACGAGACCCGGGTGCGGGTGGAGTTCTCGTAGAACATCGTGATGAGGGTCCGCCCGCGCAGGGTGGGCAGCTTTTTGACGTCGCGGCCCAGCAACGCCTCGGCGAACCGGTCGGCATCGTCGAGGATCGCGGTGGCCTCCTCGGCGCTGAGGTCCTCGGCGGCCAGCAGGTGGCGGCGGGTCATGCCGGCACCTCCCGCGAGATCATCACCGCGTCACGGCCGTCGGGTTCGGCCAACAGCACGTGCACGCTCTCGCTGCGGGCAGTCGGGATGTTCTTGCCGACGTAGTCGGCGCGCACCGGGAGTTCGCGGTGGCCGCGGTCGACGAGCACCGCCAGCTGCACCGCGGCGGGGCGGCCCTGGTCGCGCAGCGCGTCGAGGGCCGCGCGCACCGAGCGGCCCGCGTAGAGCACGTCGTCGACGAGGATCACCAGCGCGTCGTCGATGCCGGTGGCGGGGATCGAGGTGGCCGCCAGCGGTCGCGGCGGTTTGATCATCAGATCGTCGCGGTACAGGGTGATGTCCAAAGAGCCGTGCGCCACCTGCACACCGCAGAACTCGGCGATCCGGGCGGCCAGCCGGGCCGCCAGCGTCACCCCGCGGGTCGGGATGCCCAGCAACACCACCGGCGGCCGCGATTCGCTCGGGTCGTCCAGCGCGGTCTTCTCGATGATCTGATGCGCGATACGCGAGACGGTACGGCCCACATCGGCCGCAGACATCAGTTCCCGCAGCTCCCGATCGCCGGCAGTGCCCATGCGGTGTCCTGACCTCCTTCTCCGCCTCACGGGACGGATCGTTAAAGGATGTCGTATCGCCGCGAAGCCTAGCATCCCGGCGCGTGCGCGACCGGCGCGGCGCGGTGCGGCGCGCTCAGCGGTCGTCGCGGTAGCCCGACCAGTCGATCCCGGCGAGTTCGGCGACCGGCTTGTGCCAACTCGCCAGGTCGTCGCGGCCGAACCTCGCGAGGTGATCGTGCCCGCAGGCCCGCGCCATCACCTGCATCAAGACGGTGGTGGCGGCGAGGAACGTGGCCAACCGGTCGGCGGAGACGTCGACGTCCAGGCGGGCGCGCAGCGCCGGATCCTGGGTGGCGACTCCTGATGGGCACAGGTTGGTGTTGCAGATCCGCGCGCCCACACACCCCACCGCCTGAATCGCCGAATTGGCCACTGCGATGCCGTCGGCGCCCAGGGCGAGCGCCTTGACGAAGTCGGTGTGGGTGCGCAGCCCACCGGTGATGATCAGCGTGACCCGCCCGCTGGCGCCCAACGCGTCGAGGCAGCGGCGGGCGCGCGCCAACGCCGGGATCGTCGGCACCGAGATGTGGTCGCGGAACATCAGCGGCGCGTCACCGGTGCCGCCACCGCGGCCGTCGAAGATGATGTAGTCCGCGCCGGCCCGTACCGCGAACTCGATGTCGCGCTCGATGTGTTGGGCGCTGAGCTTGAACCCGACCGGTATGCCGCCGCTGACCTCCCGCACATGCGCGGCGAACCGCGCGAAGTCGTCGACGGTGTGCAGATCGGTGAAAGTCGGCGGCGAGTCGGCGTTGCGTCCCTCGGGCAGGCCCCGGATCTCGGCGATGCGCCCCACCACCTTGTTGCCCGGCAGGTGCCCGCCGGTGCCGGTTTTGGCGGCCTGCCCGCCCTTGAAGTGAAAGGCCTGCACCAGCGCCAACAGCTCGTCGCGGTAGCCGAACCCGGCCGAGCCGTACTCCAGCAGGTAGCGGCTGCTGGCCTGCTGCTCCTCGGGCAGCATCCCGCCCTCCCCCGAGCAGATGCCGGTGCCGGCCTGCTCGGCGCCGCGGGCCAGCGCCAGTTTGGCTTCCTCGGACAGCGCGCCGAAACTCATGTCGCTGACCAGCAGCGGGATCTGCAGTTCCAACGGCTTGCGGGCCTCGGGACCGATCACCAGACCGGTGCCGACCGGTACGTCCTCCAGCAGCGGCTGGCGTGCCAGTTGCGCGGTCATCAGCTGGATGTCGTCCCAGTCCGGGAGCTCGCTGCGCGGCACCCCCATCGCGCCCATCTCGCCGTAGGCGCCGAGGGTGCTCAGTCCCTCGCGGGCCAGCCGGTGGATGAACGCCACGGTGGGTTCTTCCGGGGTGGGCCGCGCCTCGGGGGCCCGGGACCGGCGGTCCGACCGGTCATCGGAGTCGTCGGAGTCGTCGGAGTCACCGTCGAGGGCGAACTCGCGGCCCACCATCGCGTCGGGGACCCGGGTGTGGTGCCCATCGCAGAACGGCGCATCCCGGGTTTGTTTGCACTGACACAGCCACGCCTCGCCGTCCTTCTCGGCGGTGAACGCGACCGGCGTGAACCCGGTGCCGCGGTGCGAGCCGTCGCAGAACGGTTGGTTCGCCGAGCGCCCACACCGGCACCAATGGTATTCGCGGTCGGCCTCCAATTCGACGGCGATCGGCTTATTCTCTGCGACAACAGGTTTCACCGGAATCCTCCTTCGGGCATGCCGGTCGACGCGGTGGGGCTGTCGGCCGCAGCGTAACAACGTTGACCACTGCCCGCCCCGGTATCGTCGAACGGCTCAGCATCCGGCGACTACGCTGGCAGCGATGACAGAGCCGAAGCGCCCCCGACTGGATTTCGACGCGTTCTACCGCGGTGAGGCCCCGGCCGACGGCGTGGCGGCGACGTCCACGGTTCCGTGGGACACCAAGGCGCCCAAGGAGAACGTGATCGAATGGTGCTCGCAGGGTCTGGTCGGCGGTGACGTGCTTGACGTCGGGTGCGGGCTCGGCGACAACGCCGTCTACCTGGCGCGGCAGGGCTTCACGGTGACCGGGGTGGACATCTCCCCCACCGCGTTACGCATCGCGGCGGGTCGAGCAGCCGACGCCGGCATCGACGTCGGCTTCGCGGTGGCCGACGCCACCGTTCTCCAGGGGTACACCGCGGCGTTCGACACCGTGGTCGACTCGGGCATGTTCCACTGCCTCGCCGACGGCGACCGCCGCGCCTACCTGGCGGCCGCGCGCCGCGCCACCCGCGGCGGTGCCCGGCTGCTGCTGTCATGTTTCTCCGACGCCAACCCCGCCGACCCGACGCGCCCGGTGCCCGACGTCGCCGAGGCGTACCTGCGCGAGGTGCTCCCCGCGGCGGGCTGGCAGGTCGTGTCGGTGACCCCGGCGACGGTGCGCCGCGACGGGTGGGGCGGCGACATGCATTTTTTCTACGTGCACGCGCGGCGAAAGGATTGACCCGATGAACCTCGAGGCCAACCGCGCGCCGATCGCCGAGGCGTGCGACGCCGGACTGCTGGCCGGGGCGGTGACCGTGGTGTGGCAGCGCGGCAGGGTGCTGCAGGTCAACGAGATCGGCTATCGCGACGTCGCCGCCGGGCTGCCCATGACCGGCGACACCGTGTTCCGGATCGCCTCGATGACCAAACCGGTCACGGTGGCCGCCGCCATGCGGTTGGTCGACGCCGGCCGGTTGGCGCTCGATGATCCGATCACCCGCTGGGTCCCGGAGTTCGCCCGGATGTCGGTGCTCGCCGACCCGGCCGGCCCGCTGGACGCGGTGCGCCCAGCCGAGAGACCGCTGACCGTCGAGGATCTGATGACCCATCGGGCCGGGCTGGCCTACGGGTTCACCGTGACCGGACCGATCGCCCAAGCGTATCGCCGGCTGCCGTTCGGTCGGGGTCCGGACGCCTGGATCGCGGCGCTGGCCGAGTTGCCGCTGGTGCACCAGCCCGGTGCGCGCATGACCTACGGCCACGGTAGCGACGTGCTCGGCGTGCTGATCTCGCGCGTCGAGGACAAACCGGTCGCCGAGGTCCTCGCCGAGCAGATCCTGGAACCGGTCGGCATGGGCGACACCGGTTTTCATCTCGACCCGGCTCAGCGGGCGCGGGCGGCCACGATGTACGGCCTCGACCGCTCGCACCGGTTGCGCGACGACGTGATGGGGCCGCCGCCCATCACCCCGCCGCCGTTCCCCAACGCCGGCGGCGGACTGTGGTCGACCGCCGAGGACTATCTGCGGTTCGCGCGGATGCTGTTGGCCGACGGCGTGATCGACGGCCACCGGGTGCTCTCGTCGCAATCCGTGGCGCTGATGCGCACCGACCGGCTCACCGCCGAACAGAAGCGGCACCCGTTTCTGGGCGCGCCGTTCTGGCAGGGACGGGGGTTCGGGTTGAACCTGTCGGTGGTGACCGACCCGGCCCGCTCACGACCGCTGTACGGCCCCGGCGCGGCCGGCACGTTCAGCTGGCCCGGCGCCTACGGCACCTGGTGGCAGGCCGACCCGTCGGCCGAGCTGATTCTGCTGTATTGGTGCAGAATCAGCCGACGCTGTCGGCGTCGGCGGCCGCCGCGGTCGCGGGTAACACCTCGATCGCCGCACTGCAGACCGCCCAGCCGAAATTCGTGCACCGCACCTACCGCGCGCTCGACCTGCTCTGAGCGCCGATCGGTTCACCGCTCACCACGTGGCTCCCGCGGCGCGCGCGGTCTCCAACGATTCGGCGTGCATCGCCTTGCGCTCCTCGGGCGACCACCTGGTGGTCGGTTCCACCACCAAAGTGGTGACGTCGTAGCCAAGGAAGCCGAAAATGTACTCCAGATAGGGGCGTTGGAAGTCCTGCAGTTCGGGATGGCGACCGTCGTAGGCGCTTGAGCGGGTCAGAATCAACTGCGCCGGCTTGCCGGTTCCCAGGGTGCCGACATGCTCACCGCGCTCGTTGAGCGTGAAGCTCACCCCCGGTTGCACGACGATGTCGATCCATGCCTTCAGGGCATGCGGCACATGCCAATTCCACATCGGCGAGGAGACCACCACCCGGTCGAAGCCGCGGACCCGCTCCACCTCGTCGAGCACCTGCGCCCATGCCGCCTCCTGCGCGTCGGTGCGCTGCTCGCCGTACAGAGGCGCGAACTTGGCGATGGCCGCGTCCCTGCCGAACCGCAGGAGGTCCTCAGACCACACCGAGAACCGTTCGACCTGCCCGACCGCGTCCGGTGGCGCGGCCGCCAGGAAAGTCTCGGCCATCGCCGACGACAGCGATCGGTCTTGTTTCGGGCTGGCTTCCACCCAGAGTGTTTTCACGACGCGGGTTTCCTCCTCAGATCATCGATATCGGTGAGATCTTGACCCCCACCTCCAGCGCTCCGGCCAACTCCCGGCTGACGTCGTAGTCGAACACCACGTGACCGCAGATGATGTCGACGTCGCGTTTGGCCCGCTGCAGCGGATTGTCCAGGAAGTGCACGCTGGCCCCGGCGGCCTCGAGCAGATCGGCGATGATCGCCCGGGATTCGTGCACGATGTGCGCCGCGGCCGCCCGCGCGTCGGCACGCTGCGCCCGAGTCACCCGCTGCCCGGCGCTCACCGCGGCCTGGATCTGCTCGACGGTGTCGGCGAGCAACCCGTGCAGTGCGCGCAACCGCACCCGCGCCGAGCCGAGGCGGATCTGGGCGGCGGGCTGATCTTTCTGCGCCGCACCGGAGTACGCCAGCACCCGTTTGCTCAACCGTTCGGCGAACAAGTCGGTGACCCGTTCGGCGGAGCCCAACGCGGGCATCGCCGCGACGAACGCCAGTGCCGGCACCATCGGCCACCGGTAGGCGGCCGCGTCGTGCAACTCCGCCCCGGGGGTGGTGCCTGCGTAGATGTCGACGACGTTGACCAGGTGGTGCGACGGCACCCAGGTGTCGGTGATGACCACGTCGTTGGAACCGGTGGCACGCATCCCGGCGGTGTGCCAGACGTCCTCGACGGTGATGTCGGCCGCCGGAACCAGCACCAGTGCGGGAAACGGTGCGTCGTCGGCCCCGCAGATCGCGCCGACCAGGATCCACTGCGCGTCCATCACCCCGGTCGCCCACGACCAGCGGCCGGTGAGCCGGAATCCGTCCCCGTCGGGGACCGCGCGGCCGGTCGGGGCCAGCGGCGCCGGGCAGAGAACCGGGCCGTCGGCGAAGACCTCGTTTTGGGTCTGCTCGTCGAAGAGCGCCAGCATCCAGTTGTGCAGCGTGTAGAAGCCCAGCGTCCAGGCGCTCGACGCGCAGCCGTGGGCCATCCGCCGGATCGGGTCGAGGATCGCCGGGAACTCCGCCTGCACCCCGCCGTAGCGCGCCGGCATCAGCAGCCGATCCAGGCCCGACGCCCGGTAGTCGGCGATGGTCTCCGGCGGCAGGCGCCGGGCGCTCTCGGCGTCGCCGGCGCGCTCGGCGAGGGCGGCGATGAACTCGTCGGCGGCGCCGGCGACGGGGGCGGAGAGGGTCGTCATGACTCCTGAAAATACCATACCCTTTGGTATGGTCAAGGGTGCGGCGCCGCTCAGCGCTGCAGCATCAGGTCGATGAACTGGTCGCGACGCCCCGCGGCCTGCGCACTGGGCCGAGAACCCGACAGGTGCAAGAACCCGATGCCCGCCGCGAAGGTGGCGTTGGCGCGCATATCGGCCTGCTCGTCGTTGAACCCGTCGTCGAGGAAGGCCCGGCGCACCGCCGCCACGATCCGGGCGTCGGAGGCGCGGACCGCCTCGGCGACGGTGGCGTCGTTGCGCGCCCACTCCCGCATGGCGCGCTCCAGCATCCAATGCCGCGGACCCACCAGCGAGGTCATCATCTGCGAGAGCCGTTGCCGGGGCGGCAGTCCGGTGAGGTTCTCCAGATCGCCGCGCTCCTCGTCGCGCACCGCCGCGTAGGTCTGCACCAACGCGCTGCGATAGGTCTTCATATCGGTGAAATGCCAGTAGAAGCTGCCCTTGGTGACCTGCAGCCGGTCACACAACCGTTGAATGGTCAACGCCTTGACGCCGTCTTCGGCGAGGATCCGCAGACCGGCCTGCACCCAGTCGCTGACCGACAGCCGAGAGGTCGGCGAGGATCGCGCAGTGCTCACAACCGGTCAGCCTAACCAGGCCACCGCTAGCGGGTGAGCAACTCGCGCGACATCTCCGCCAACAGCCCGGGACGTTCGGCCATCTCCTGCAGGTGCACCCCGGCCACCCCCATCGCGCCGTCGCGGTAACGCTGATAGACCCCGTCGGCGATGCAGCCCAGCCGCCACAGGGCGAACGCGTGGTAGTAGTCGAGGTCGTCGACCGCGCACCCGGTGCGCTCCCGGTAGTGCGCGACGAGTTGGCCGACCGGCAGGAAACCCGCCGCCGGGGCCGGCGCCCACCCGACCGGCTGCGCCGCGGACCACCAGGCCACCAGCCAGCCCAGGTCGGTCAGCACGTCACCGACCGCGCACAGCTCCCAGTCGAGCACCGCGCGCACCGCCCCGTCGGGCCCGAGGATCAGGTTGCCGGGACGGTAGTCGCCGTGCACCAGCCCGACGGTGCGCTCCGGCGGAATGTCGTCGGCCAGCCGTCGGGCGACCTGCCGCAGCAGATCGTTGGGGCTGGCCACCGCATCGAGTTGACGGATCCATCGACGCAGCTGCCGGTCGATGTAGCCGCCGGGCCGGCGCAGCGCGGCCAGCGGCCCCGTCTCGCAGTCGACCCGATGGATGGCCACCAGCGTGTCGACGACGCTGCGGCAGAGCGTCTCCCGATGTCGTGGGGCGATCGCGGCGACGTCGTCGTCGGTGTTGAGGATCACGCCGTCGACGAAGTCCATCACGTAGAAGTCCGCGCCGGTGACCGCCGGGTCGGCGCAGAAGCCGGCCACCGCGGGTACCGGAACGTCGGTGCCGGCCAGCGCGGTGAGCACCGTCTGCTCGCGCAGCACGTTGTGGGCCGACGGCAGCACCGCGCCGGTGGGTGGGCGGCGCAGCACCCAGCGCCGACCGGTGGTGTCGGTGACGATGTGGGTGAGGTTGGAACGCCCGCCGAGCACCAGTTCGAAGTCGAGCGGCGGTCGCACCCCGGGGATCTGCGCGGCGAACCACGCGGTGACCGCGGCCACCTCGATGCCCGCCGGGTGTCGCGCGGCGCTCACCGCGACCGGGCCCGCCGTTCCACGGCGGCCTCGGTGAACACCGACAGACCCAGCTCGGCGTGGTAGCCGTGGATCTCCTTGACGTCGAGTTCCAGTAGGAAGTCGAGGATCTCGGCGGCGACGGTCTGGCCGGGCACCAGCACCGGGAAGCCGGGCGGGTAGGGCACCACGAAGGTCGTCGAGACCAGGGTGCGCCCGCCGGCGAGCACCGCGCGGGCCTTCTCCAGCGGGATGTGTTCGCGGTCGGCGTCGTCGTAGCCGGCGTAGAACGCCGAACGCATGTCGCCGAACGCACTGTCGGGATCGGGGCGAAACGCCGTGTCGAAGGCGCTGAAGTCCGGCAGCGGCGGCAGTTCCCCGGTGATCGCGGCGACTCGGCGCTCGTGCAGTGCGGCGTCCTCGGCACCGGCCTGCTCGGCGGTGCGCTCGAAATCACCGGCGACCCGGCGCAGCGCATCGAGCAGATAGTGCACGCTCGACCAGGTCGCCCCGATGGTGAAGATCAGCAGCACGCTGTTGATCGAGGTCTTGTTGATCTGGATGCCGAACCGCTCCATGAGGATCTTCTCCCGGAAGTCGTAGCCGGTCATCCCGGTGTTGCCGACGAACAACGTCGCACGGGTCGGATCGAGCACGAACTCGTCGGAGCGCCACGCCTCGTTCCACTCCGCCAGCGCCCCCTGGCGCACCTGCCGGTAGGACCGCACCGCCGACGCCCGGTACGATTCGGGCACCAGATCGAACTCGTCGAGAATCCGAAACCATTTGCTGATCAACGGGTCCCGCCGGATACGGTAACGGAAGACCAGCGCCATGTCGTAGACGCCGCGCACCATCTGGAATCCCTCCAGGTCCACTTGACGGCGGGCCAGATCCAGCGACGCCAGCAGCTGCTGGTTCGGCGAGGTGGAGGTGTGGGTCAAAAACGCCTCGGTGAACGCATCGCGGCTGTGCGCCCCGAAATCCTGGTCGCGGACATGGATCATCGACGCCTGCCGCAACGCCGACAGCGATTTGTGGGTCGAGTGGGTGGCGTAGACCCGCACCCGCGCGCGCTGCGGATCGGGCAGCAACCGCTGCTGCACCCAATGCGACCGGTCCTGCCCCGGTTCGAACCCGCTCATCTGTTCACGCCAGTGCTGGTACTGCCGGGCGTAGTCCGGCGAGGCCAGCTGGTCCTCGAGGCGTTCGGCGGCGACCATCGCGGTGCGCTGGCGGGCCCAGGGCACCGCGGTGGCGAACGCGTACCAGGCCTCGTCCCAGAGGAAACAGATGTCGGGCTTGATGGCCAGCACTTCTTCCATCACCCGCTGCGGGTGGTAGACGACACCGTCGAAGGTGCAGTTGGTCAACAGCAGCATCCGCACCCGGTCGAGCTGCCCGGCCGCGTCCAGTTGCAGCAGGGTCTGCTTGATCGTCGACAGGGCCACTCCCCCGTAGATCGCGAACTCGCCCAGCGGGTAGGCGTCCAGGTACAGCGGGTAGGCGCCGGCCAGCACCAGCCCGTAGTGGTGGGATTTGTGGCAGTTGCGGTCGATGAGCACGATGTCGCCGGGACGGGTCAGCGCCTGCACGACGATCTTGTTGGCGGTCGAGGTGCCGTTGGTGACGAAATAGGTCTGGTTGGCGTTCCAGGTCAACGCCGCCTTGTCCATCGCCGCGCGGATGTTGCCCTGCGGGTCCAGAAGCGAATCCAACCCGCCGGAGGTCGTGGAGGTCTCGGCCATGAAGATGTTGCGGCCGTAGAACTCGCCCATGTCCTGCAGCGACCGGGAGTTGAAGATCGAGGCGCCGCGCGCCACCGGCAGCGCGTGGAACTGGCCGACCGGCTCCTCGGCGTAGCTGCGCAGCGCGTCGAAGAACGGGGTGGCGTACCGCTTGCGGATCCCGGCGAGCACCGTGGAGTGCAGGTCGGTGACGTCGTTGAGCCGATAGAAGCTGCGATCGTAGACGTCGGGTTCGGCGGTGGTCTCCGCGGCGATCGACTCGTCGGTGAGCAGATAGCGGTCGATGTGGGGCCGCAACTCGCGGATCCACTCCGCGCATTCGATGGCGTCGTAGGCGCAGTCGGCGGCGACCGCGTCGTCGTTGGCGCCGAGCAGCGCGGTCATCAACGGCAGCCGGTCCCGCGAGCGCAGCGGCAGATCGTGGCGGATGATCGCCGCCTGGATCTCCCCGTTGAGCGCGACCGCGGTGATCACGTCTTCGATGCTGGTCATGATCAGCAGCTCGAACCGGATGTCGTCGGCCGGGTCGTGCAGGGCGCGCAGGCTGGCGGCCACGCTCTCCGGCGCGTCCGGCGGGTAGTCGTCGCCGAGCAGCACGGTGTAGAACTGCTGCTGTTTGACCTGCGCGATCAACTCCTGGTCGGCCAGCGGTGCGGAGGTGTCGAAGCGGGCGGCGCGGTCACCGTATTCGGAGAGCAGCCGCACCGCCAGCGACACCTCGTCGGCCAACCGGGTCGTCTTGTTCTCGCCCAGATAGCGCCGGAACGTCGCCAGGTTGACCGCCCCCGGATACAGCCAGTAACGCTCATAGGCGCTGAGCCGGTCCAGCAGCCGTTTGACCCGGCTGACGTGGTGGGTGATGTCGCGGCGGGCGCGGTTGACCTCGGCCAGCTGCCGGCAGGCGTCGTCGAGCAGGTTCCAGGTGTCGACCCGCGAATAGGACGGGTTGGCGACCGCCGCCAGCGCCGACACCCGTAGCCGCCGGGGCCGTTCGCCCTCGCCGATCATGTGCTCACCCGCCGTTCTGCTCTCGGGCGTCCACCCGCCCTCGGCCGACATTGTCGCCCGCCGCCGCCGGGTGTGGGGTGGCTTTGACGGCTTCGGCTCAGGGGCCGGGTTCGTCGCCTCCGGCGCCTCCGGCGCCGCGCACCGCCCGGGCCGCCGCCCGGATCTGCGGGGTCACCAGCATCACCTGGCCGAGCACACCGTTGACGAAACCCGGCGATTCGTCGGTGGAGAGTTTCTTGGCCAGCTCCACGGCTTCGTCGACGGCGACCGGTTCGGGGACGTCGTCGGCGTAGAGCAGTTCCCAGACCGCCACCCGCAGGATCGCCCGGTCCACCGCGGGCAACCGCTCCAAGGTCCACCCCTGCAGGTGCGAGCTGATCAGGTCGTCGACGTGGGCCAGCTGCTCGCTCACCCCGTGGGCCACGGTCACCGTGTACGGGTGCGGGGGCGGCATCTGCGGGTCGGCGGCGGCCAGGGCGGCGCGAGCGTCGGCGGCCGCGGCGGGGGTCCAGCCGCGCGCCTCGGCCTCGAAGAGAAGATCCACGGCGCGTTTGCGGGCCTGGTGGCGCCCGCGCACCGGTTGGCCGTCAGGCATCGGGCAGGCTCACCCGTTGACCCGGCCCAGGTAGCTGCCGTCACGGGTGTCGACTTTGAGCTTGTCGCCGGCGTTGATGAACAGCGGCACGTTGATCTGCGCGCCGGTCTCCACCGTCGCCGGTTTGGTGCCCGCACTGGACCGGTCGCCCTGCAGACCCGGCTCGGTCTCGGTGACGACGACCTCGACACTGACCGGCAGCTCCAGGTAGAGGGGGATGCCGTTGTGGAACGCGATCTGCACCGGCAGGCTCTCGAGCAGGAAGTTCGCCGCGGCGGCGACCATGCTGTCGGGCAGCGGGTGCTGCTCGAAGTCGGCACTGTCCATGAACACGAAGTCGGTGCCGTCGCGGTACAGGTAGGTGGCGTCGCGGCGGTCCACGGTGGCGGTCTCGACCTTCACCCCGGCGTTGTAGGTCTTGTCCACGGTCTTGCCCGACACCACGTTTTTGAGCTTGGTGCGCACGAACGCCGGGCCTTTGCCGGGTTTGACGTGCTGGAACTCCACGATCTGCCACAGCTGGCCGTCGATGACCAACACCAGTCCGTTCTTGAAGTCGGCGGTCGATGCCACGGTCTTTTACGTCTCCTCAACGATGGTCAGTTCCTTGGGGAACCGGGTCAGCACTTCCGGGGTCTGCCCGGAATTCTCCACGATCACGGTGTCCTCGATGCGGACACCACCGCGGTCGGGCAGATAGACGCCGGGCTCCACGGTCACCGTGGAGCCGGCCTGCAGTCTACCGGCGGCGCTCGCGCCGATTGACGGCGCTTCGTGAATCCGCAGCCCGACGCCGTGGCCCAGCCCGTGCGGGTAGTGCTCGCCGTGCCCGGCGTCGTCGATCACGGTGCGCGCCGCAGCGTCGACGTCGGCCAGCGCCACCCCGGGGGCCAGGGCGTCCAGGCCGGCCCGTTGGGCCGCGGCGACCAGGGCGTAGAGCTCGCGCTGCCAGTCCGCGGCGGCGCCGAGCACGAACGTGCGGGTCATGTCCGAGTGGTAGCCGTCGACCAGGGCCCCGAAGTCGATCTTGACCAAGTCCCCGGTGCGCAGCACCGCCTCGGTCGGCCGGTGATGCGGAATCGCCGAGTGGGCGCCGGCGGCGACGATCGTCTCGAACGACGGCCCGGCGGCCCCGTGGTCGACCAGCAGCGCCTCCAGGTCGCGGGCCACCGCGCGTTCGGTGCGCCCGGCACGCAGCTTGCCGCCGTCGACCAGGTCGTGCAGTGCGGCATCGGCGGCGGCGCAGGCCCGCCGCAACACCGCGACCTCCCCGGCGTCTTTGATCTCGCGCAACGCCTCCACCGTGCCGGCGGCACGCACCAGCGTCGCCGCCGGCTCCACCTCGGCGGCCAGCGCGTCATGGCCGTCGACGGTGACCACGTGGCTCTCGAAGCCGAGCTGCCGGATCCCGTCGCCGACCGCGCGGGCGCCGAGGTGGCGCGCCACCGCGCGGGCGATGCTCACCTCCAGATCCGGCGCCTGAGCGCCGGCCTGGGTGCGGTAACGCCCGTCGGTGGCCAGGATCGCCGGGCGGTGGTCGGCGAAGACCAGCAGCGCGGCGTTGGACCCGGTGAATCCGCTGAGATAGCGCACGTTGATCAGATCGGTGACCAGCAGGGCATCGAGGCCGGCGGCCTCGATCCGGTCGCTGAGGGAGTCTCGACGCTGGGAATGTGTCACGCTTCTCGACGGTACTGGTTAGGCTGTGGCCCCATGACCAACAACTGGGTGCTGCGCGGGCTGGTCCTGGCGGCCGGGATGCTCGTGCTCCGCCTCATTCAGGGGGTGTTGATCAACACCTTCGAGATGTACGCCACCCTCATCAGCGTGTCGCTGCTGGTCATCTTCATCGTCGGCGCCGCGACCTGGGCCTACTTCGACGGCCGGGAGAACGCGAAATCCGATCCCGACCCCGAGCGCCGCGCCGACCTGGCGATGACCTGGCTGCTGGCCGGGATCACCGCCGGGGTACTCAGCGGCGTGGCGGCCTGGCTGATCGCGCTGTTCGATCCGGCGATCTACACCGGCGGGCTGCTCAACGAGCTGACCGGGATCGCCGCGTTCACCGCCCTGGTGGCGTGGGTGCCGGCGATGGCCGCGGTGGCGCTGGGCCGCTGGCAGATCGACAAAAACTACGACTGGCCCTCCGAGCACGGCGAGGCGGGCGCCGAGGGCGACCGCGCCGACACCGACGTGTTCGCCGCGGTCGACCCCGACGCGCAGGCGGCCGGCGAGGCGGTGAGCGAGGCGGCGAGCGAGGAACCGACCACCGCGCTGGCCACCCTGCCCGACTTCGCCCCGGCCCCGCCGAAGAAGCGGTGGTGGCAGCGCCGCAAGCCCGCCGCGAGCGAGACCAGTTCCTCGGCGGAGGCCACCGCGCCGACCGCGTACACCATGGATCAGACCGAGCCGGTCAGCTACGACCCCGCCGACACCGAGGCGACCACCGAGTTCACCACCCCCGCACCGTCGGCGGACGAATCGACCACCGAGTTCCCGCCGCTGCAGACCCCCGAGCAGGACGACCCGGAGCAGACCTAGCGGCCGGCGAGGTAGCGCAACGCCAGCAGATAACCCGGCACGCCCAACCCGACGATCACCCCGGTGGCGATCGGGCTGAGGTAGGAGTGGCGCCGGAACTCTTCGCGGGCGTGCACATTGGAGATGTGCACCTCGATCAGCGGCGCCGACAGCTCCGCGCAGGCATCGCGCAGCGCCACCGAGGTGTGGGTCAGCCCGCCGGCGTTGAGGATCACCGGATCGCCGGCGTCGACCGCCTGGTGCACCCACCCGATCAGCTCGGCCTCGCTGTCGCTCTGGCGCACCACGGCGGTCACCCCCAGCGCCGCCGCCTCCCGCTCGATCTGCGCGCGCAGCGCCTCGTGGGTGGTGTCGCCGTACACGTCGGGCTCGCGGCGGCCCAGCCGGCCGAGGTTGGGCCCGTTGAGCACCTGGATCGTGGGCGGGTTCGGCGTCACCACGGGTTGGACACCTCCGCGTAGGCGCCGGCCAGCAGCGTCGGGTCGGGGCCTTCGAGCCGGCCCGGCTTGGCGAGCCCGTCGAGCACCACGAAACGCATCACCCCCGCCCGGTTCTTCTTGTCGCCGGCCATGTATTCCAGCAGCGCCGGTAGGGCGTTGGCGCGGTAGGTGACCGGCAACCCCAGCGACCGCAGGATGCTGCGATGACGGTCGGCGGTGGCGTCGTCGAGGCGACCGGCAAGCCGGGCGAGTTCGGCGGCGAACACCAGACCCACCGACACGGCGTTGCCGTGGCGCCACTGGTAGCTCTCGACCGCCTCGATCGCGTGGGCCAGGGTGTGCCCGTAGTTGAGGATCTCGCGCAGCTGCGATTCCCTCTCGTCGGCGGCGACCACCTCGGCCTTGACCGCGATCGCGCGACGGACCAGCTCACCGAGCACCGCGCCGTGCGGGTCGAGGGCCGCTGTCGGGTCGGCCTCGATCAGATCGAGGATCACCGGGTCGGCGATGAACCCGGCCTTGACCACTTCGGCCATGCCGGGCACGATCTCGCTCTGCGGCAGCGTCGCCAGGGTGGCGAGGTCGACGACGACGGCGTCGGGCTGATGGAACGCCCCGACGAGGTTTTTCCCGGCGTCGGTGTTGATCCCGGTCTTGCCGCCGATGGCGGCGTCGACCATCGCGAGCAGGGTGGTCGGCACGTGCACGATCGACACGCCGCGCAGCCACGTCGCGGCGGCGAAGCCGGCCACATCGGTGGCGGCCCCGCCGCCGAGGCTGACCAGCGCATCCCTGCGACCTAACCCGATGCGTCCCAAGACATCCCAGATGAACCCGAGCACCGGGAGCTCTTTGCCGTCCTCGGCGTCGGCGATCTCCACCCGGTGGGCGTCGATGCCCTGCTCGGCGAGATGGCCGCGGATCGCCTCGGCGGTCGCGGCCAGCGTCGGTTGATACAGGATCGCCACCCGGTGGCGGCCGGCGAGCAGCTCGGCGAGCTCACCGAGCAGACCGGTACCGACCACCACCGGGTACGGCGGGTCGGTGTGCACCGTGAGGGTGACCGGTTCGGCGATATCGCTCATTTGCGGACCTTCGGTCGTCGGGCGGCCAGCGCCGCGGCGGTGGCCGGGGTGGGCTTCTGGTCGGGTGGGGGCGCGGCCGGCCGCGGCTTCAGGCGCGCCACGACATCGCGGACCACCGCACCGGGGTTACGTCGGTTGGTGTTGACGCGCACGGTGGCGACCTGGCGGTACAGCGGCGCGCGCTCGGCCAATAGCGCCCGGTACTTCTCGGTGCGGTCGGGTCCGGCCAACAGCGGGCGCACCGTGGTGCCGCCGGTGCGCCGCACGCCCTCGGCCACCGAGATCTCCAGGAACACCACGGTGTGCCCGGCCAGGGCGGCGCGCACCCCGGGGCTGGTGATGGCGCCACCGCCGAGGGAGACCACCCCGGTGTGCTCGGCCAGCGCCGCGCGCACCACTTCTTCTTCGATGGCGCGGAACCCCTGCTCACCGTCGGTGGCGAAGATCTCCGGGATGGTCCGGCCGGTGTGCTGCTCGATCGCCGCGTCGGTGTCGAGCATCTCGACCCCGAGAGTTTTGGCCAGCCGCCGCCCGATCGTCGACTTGCCCGACCCGGGCAGCCCCACCAACACGGCCCGCGGTGCCATCGCCGCTACCCCGACACCTGGTGCGCCCCCGGCGCGGCCGGCTCCTGCTCGGCCACGGCGCGCAGGTAGGCCTCGATGTTACGCCGGGTCTCGGGCAGGGAGTCCCCGCCGAACTTCTGCAGGGCGGCGCGGGCGAGCACCAGCGCCACCATGGTCTCGGCGACCACCCCGGCGGCGGGCACCGCGCAGACGTCGGAGCGTTGGTGGATGGCCACCGCCTCGTCGCCGGTGGCCATGTCGACGGTGGCCAGCGCCCGCGGCACCGTGGAGATCGGTTTCATCGCCGCGCGCACCCGCAGCGGCTGGCCGTTGGTCATGCCGCCCTCCAGGCCCCCGGCCCGGTTGGTGGAGCGGCGCACCCCGTCCCGGTCGGTGCCCGGATACATCTCGTCGTGGGCCGCGCTGCCGCGGCGGCGGGCGGTGGCGAAGCCGTCCCCGATCTCCACCCCCTTGATCGCTTGGATGCCCATCACCGCCCCCGCCAGCTGTGCATCGAGCCGGTTGTCGCCGCTGGTGAACGAGCCCAGCCCGACCGGCAGCCCGGTGGCGACCACCTCGACCACCCCGCCGAGGGTGTCGCCGTCGGCCTTGGCGGCCTCGATCTCGGCGATCATGGCCTGCTCGGCTTGCGCGTCGAAGGCGCGCACCGGGCTGGCGTCGATGCCGGTCAGGTCCCGCGCCAGCGGCGGCGGCCCGTCGTAGGGGTCGGAGGCCCCGATCGCGATCACGTGGGAGAGCACCTCCACACCGAGGGCCTCTCTGAGGAAGGCCCGCGCGATCGTGCCGGCGGCCACCCGGGCGGCCGTCTCGCGGGCGCTGGCGCGCTCGAGCACCGGGCGCGCGTCGTCGAACCCGTACTTGAGCATCCCGGCGTAGTCGGCGTGGCCCGGCCGCGGGCGGGTCAGCGGCGCGTTGCGCGCCACCTCCAGCTGGGCGGGGTCGACCGGGTCGGGCGACATCACCGACTCCCACTTGGGCCACTCGGTGTTGCCGATCTCCACCGCGATCGGTCCGCCGAGGGTCAGCCCGTGGCGCACCCCGGCGAGCACGTTGACCTGGTCTTGTTCGAACTTCATGCGGGCACCCCGGCCGTAGCCGAGGCGGCGGCGGGCCAGCTGGGCGGCGATGTCGTCGCCGGTCACCGTGACCCCGGCGACCATGCCCTCCACCACGGCCACCAACGCCCGGCCGTGGGATTCACCGGCAGTCGTCCAACGCAACACGCGTCCCATCTTCCCATGACGGTGCCGCGGCGCGGAAACCGCGGACGCTCACAGCAGCGCCAGGGCGACCACGGCGGCCGCGGCCAGCCCCAACGCCGGCCCGTGCGGCACGCTGCGCACCCCGCGCCATCCGGCGATCAACGCCACCACCGCGGTCAGCAGCGAAGCGCCCAGCGCCGCCAGCGCCCAGACCGCCGGACCGAACCAGCCGGTCCACGCCCCCACCCCCAGTGCCAGCTTGACGTCGCCGGCGCCCAGCGCCGCCGGGGCGGAAAGGTGCACCACCAGATACACCGCGGCCAGCACCAGCGCACCGGCCAGCGCCGGCAGCCCCCGGCCCAGCAGTGCGGCCGCGGTCAGGATCGCGGCCGCGCCGGGCAGGGTCAACACGTTGGGCAGACGGCGGTGCCGCAGGTCGTGGCCGCAGAGCACCGTCAGCCACGCCGCCGTCGCCAGACTCACCAGCAGCGGTGCCCCCGGGTGCGCGCCGACGACCCCCACAGCCGCGAAGGCTAGTCCGCGCCGGCCAGCGCGCAAGTCATCGCCTCGCGCGGGGCCGGCAGCCCGGTGAAGTGCTCCACCTGGGTGAACGCTTGGTGCAGCAGCATCTGCAGGCCGCTGATCACGGTGCCGCCGGCAGCACTGCACGCCGCGGCCAGCGGGGTCGGCCACGGGTCGTAGACGGCGTCGAGAACCACCGGCACCCGCGCCAGCGTCGGTGCGTAGCCGGCGGCCACCTCGGCGGGCACCGTGCTGACCAGGACCGCGGCCTCGGCGGCGACCCGGGGCAGCGCCGTGTCGTCGAGGGCGCAGAACCGGGCATCGACCCCGGCCTGGCCGGCCAACCGCACCAGGCGCGCGGCCTTGTCGGGGTTGCGCGCCACCACGGTGATCGTCGCGGCGCCGCCTTGCGCCAGCGCGAGAACCGCGGCCGGCGCGGTGCCCCCGGAGCCGACCACGACCGCGGCGCCGGTGCCGGCGCCGACGGCGCCGAGCGCCCCGGACACCCCGTCGACGTCGGTGTTGTCGGCCCACCACCCGGTGTCGGTGCGCACCAGGGTGTTGGCGGCGCCGAGCAACGCGGCCCGCGGCGAGCGCTCCTCGGCGACGGCGAGGGCGGCGAATTTGCCGGGCATGGTCACCGACAGCCCCACCCACCGCCGATCGAGACCGGCGACCAGGCCCGGGAGCCGGTCGGCATCGCACTCGAGGCGCTCATAGGTCCAGTCGCCGAGCCCCAACGCCCGATAGGCCGCCAGGTGCAGCTGGGGAGAACGCGAATGCGCGATCGGGGAACCGAGCACCCCGGCCTTGCGGGGCGGGCGGTCACCGGACGCTGTCGAGGACACCGTTGTTCTTGGCGCGTTCGATGTTGGCCAGGTGCTGCTGGTAGTCGTCGGTGAACAGCGTGGTGCCCTCCAGGTCGACGGTGACGAAGAACAGCCAGTTGCCCTCGGCGGGGTGCTCGGCGGCCCGCAGCGCCTCGTCGCCGGGCGAACAGATCGGGGTCGCCGGCAGCCCCTCGGCCATGTAGGTGTTCCACGGGGTGCGTTTGGCCCGGTCGGCGTCGGTGGTGGCCACCTCCTGGCGGTCCAGCCGGTAGTTGACCGTGGAGTCGAACTCCAGTTTGCGGTGCTGGTGCAGCCGGTTGTAGATCACCCGGGCGACCTTGGGGAAGTCCTCCGGTTTGGTTTCGCGCTGCACCAGCGAGGCCACCGCCAGCACGTCGTAGGGCGACATCGCCAGCGGTTCGGCGGACTTGGGCAGCCCGAACGCGGTGTACATCCGGGCGCTCTCGGCGATCAGCGTGGACAGGATCGTCGTCGCCGACGCCGACGGGTCGACGTTCCAGCTGCCCGGGACGATCAGCCCTTCGATGCGGCGGTGGTCGCGGCCCATCTGCGTGACCGGCAGCACCGCCCACGGCGGCACCGACAGGCTGCTCGGCGGTTCGGCGCTGGCCGCGGCCCGCAGATCGTCGACCGCGACGCAGTGTTCGACACCGTTGAGTTCGACACAGCTGGCCTCCGAGATCAGCGTGAAGATCCCCGCGGTGACCTCCTCGGTCTTCATGTCGACGGTGTCGTCGAGCTGGCGGCCCTCGGGGATCACCAGCCGGCCCACCCGGTTGCCGGGGTCGGTCAGTCGGCGCACCGCCGCGGCGGCCGGGATGACGGTGCGCATCCGGTAGAAGCCGGGTTGGATCGCCGAGATGCCGCTGTTGCCGTGGGCGGCGTCGACGAATGCCCGCACGGTGGCGACCACCCCGAAGTCGTGCAGCGTCTGGCCGACCGCGGTGGTGGTGTCCCCGTCGCGGACCTCGATGACCACGTCGCGTTCCCCGTCGCCGGTGTAGTCGGCGTCGTGGCCGGGCAGGGCGTCCCACAGCTTCGCCCCCAAGACCACCAGCGCCACCACCACGACGGTCAGCAGGCCGGTCACCAACCAGCCGGTGACGCGCCGGCGCCGGTGGCCCTGTTCGGCGTCGGCGCGCTGTCGGCGCGGCAGCCGGTGTCGCGGGGGGCCCACCGCGACCGGCTTGGCGCGCGGGCGACCGGTGTCAGCCATGTTCGAGGCTCCCGTTCGCCGCCGCGGCGCGGCGTGCGTCCAGCCAGCCCTGCAGGATGGCGACCGCGGCGGCCTGGTCGATGACGGCGCGCTGCGCCTTGGCGCGCATCCCGGCCTGGCGCAGCGAGCGCTGCGCGCCGACCGTGGTGAGCCGCTCATCGGCCAGACGCACCCGCACGGCCGGATCCCGGCGAGTCAGCGCCGCGGCCAGCTGGTCGGCCACCGCGACGGCGTCGCGCGCGGAGGCCCCCGCCCGGTCGGCCAGCGTGCGGGGCAGCCCGACGACCACCTCGACGGCGTCGACCTCGGTGATCAGGTCGACCAACCGCCGCAGATGTCCGTCGCCGCGCTGGCGGCGCACCGTCTCCACCGGGGTGGCCAGGATCCCGTCGGGGTCGCTGACGGCGACCCCGATGCGGACCGTGCCGACATCGATGCCGATCCGGCGGCCCCGACCCGGGTCGTCGGGGCCGGGGCGGTCGGGGCGACGCTGGTCGGTGACGATCACGCGGTCAGCCTCGGGCGATCTCGGCGCGGACCGCCGCCAGGGCGGCGTCGATACCGGCCGGGTTCGTCCCCGACCCCTGGGCCTGGTCGGCCTTGCCGCCGCCGCGCCCGTCGACGGCGGCGGCGACGGCGCCCACCAGGTCGGTGGCGGCCAACCCGAGGTCCTGGGCGGCGCTGTTGGCGGTCACGACGAACGGCACGCCGGTGCCCTCCCCCGCGGTGATCAGCACCACCACCGCCGGATCGGATCCGAGCTTGCCGCGGATGTCGCCGGCCAGCGAACGCAGATCACCGCCGTTCATCGGGCCGGGCAGTCGTTGTGCCACCAGTCGGACTCTACCGATCCGTTCGGCGTCCGCGGCCGCATTGACCGCTGCGGCGCGCGCGGTGGCCAGCCGGGCCCGGCTCAGCTCCTTCTCGGCGGCCTTGAGCCGTTCCACCAGCCCGGCCACCCGGGCGGGCACCTCCTCGGAGGGAACCTTCAGCGAGGAGGCCAGGCCGGCCATCAGGGCCCGCTCCTTGGCCAGGTGCCGATAGGAGTCCAACCCGACGTAGGCCTCGACGCGGCGCACCCCGGATCCCACCGACGACTCCCCCAGGATCGTGACCGGACCGATCTGCGCCGAATTGGCGACGTGGGTGCCGCCGCACAGCTCCAGGGAGAACGGCCCGCCGATCTCCACGACCCGCACCTGCTCGGGATAGCGCTCGCCGAACATGGCCATCGCGCCCATCGACTTGGCCTTCTCCAGATCCTCGATGAAGGTGTGCACCGGGAAGTCGGCCTGCACCGCCTCGTTGGTGACCTCCTCGACGCTGCGGCGCTGCTCGTCGGTGAGCGGCCCCTGCCAGTTGAAGTCGAACCGCAAATAGCCGGGCCGGTTCAGCGAGCCGGCCTGCACCGCGTTGGGCCCGAGCACCTGACGCAGCGCCGCGTGCACCATGTGGGTGCCCGAGTGCCCCTGGGTGGCGCCCTTGCGCCACTGCGGGTCGACGGCGGCGATGACGGTGTCGCCCTCGACGAACTCGCCGGATTCCACGTTGACCCGGTGCACGTAGAGGGTGTGGGCGATCTTCTGCACGTCGGTGACCGCGGCCTTGGCCGCACCGGCGCCGGCACCGCTGATGGTGCCGGTGTCGGCGATCTGGCCGCCGGATTCGGCGTAGAGGGGCGTACGGTCGAGCACCAACTCGATGCGGTCGGCGGTGACCGCGTCCGCGTGGGCCACCACCGGCACCCGTCGGCCGTCGACGAAAATGCCGAGCACCGTTGCCTCGGAGTCCAATTCGTCGAACCCGGTGAACTCGGTCGGTCCGGCGTCGACGAGCTCGCGGTAGGCGCTCAGGTCGGTGTGGGCGTGTTTGCGCGCGGCCGCGTCGGCTTTGGCCCGGGCCCGCTGTTCGGCCATCAGCTCCCGAAACCCGCTCTCGTCGACGGACAGACCGGCCTCGGCGGCCATCTCCAGGGTCAGCTCGATCGGGAACCCGTAGGTGTCGTGCAGGGTGAAGGCGTCGGCACCGGAGAGCACCGTGGTGCCGGCGGACTGTGTGCTCGCCGCGGCCTCGTCGAAGAGTTTCGAACCCGACGCCAGGGTCCGGTTGAACGCGGTCTCCTCGGCGACCGCGATGCGGCTGATCCGGCCGAAGTCGGCGACCAACTCGGGGTAGGACGGCCCCATCGCGTCGCGGACCGTGGCCATCAGCTCCGCGACGATCGGGGTGTCGATGCCCAGCAGTTTCGCCGACCGGATCACCCGGCGCAGCAAGCGGCGCAGCACGTACCCGCGGCCGTCGTTGCCGGGGCTGACGCCGTCACCGATGAGGATCGCCGCGGTGCGCGAATGGTCGGCGATGATGCGGTACCGCACATCGTCCTCGACGGTGCCGTTCTCGCCGTACGGGCGGGCGGCGACCGCGGCGACGGTGTCGATCACCGGGCGCAGCAGGTCGGTCTCGTAGACGTTGTGGACACCCTGGAGCAGCACCGCGATGCGCTCCACGCCCATCCCGGTGTCGATGTTCTTGCGCGGCAGCGGCCCGAGGATCTCGAAATCCTCTTTGCCGTGGCCCTCCCCGCGCTCGTTCTGCATGAACACGAGGTTCCAGACCTCGATGTAGCGGTCTTCGTTGGCGATCGGGCCGCCGCCGGCCCCGAACTCGGGACCGCGGTCGACGTAGATCTCCGAGGACGGCCCGCACGGCCCGGGAATCCCCATCGACCAGTAGTTGTCGGCCATTCCGCGGCGCTGGATGCGCTCGGTGGGCAGCCCGGCGATCTCCTGCCACAACCCGGCCGCCTCGTCGTCGTCGAGATAGACCGTGGCCCAGATCCGGTCAGGGTCCAGCCCGTAGCCGCCGTCGTCGACGCTGTTGGTCAGCAAGGTCCAGGCCAGGGTGATCGCTTCACGCTTGAAGTAGTCCCCGAACGAGAAGTTGCCCGCCATCTGGAAAAACGTGTTGTGCCGGGTGGTGATGCCGACCTCGTCGATGTCGGGGGTGCGGATGCATTTCTGGATGCTGGTGGCGGTGGCGTACGGCGGGGTGCGCTGCCCCAGGAAGTACGGCACGAACTGGACCATGCCGGCGTTGACGAACAGCAGGTTGGGGTCGTCGAGGATCACCGAGGCGCTCGGCACCTCGGTGTGCCCGGCCTGCACGAAATGATCGAGGAACCGTTTCCTGATCTCGTGAGTCTGCACGTTGACGCTGTCCTTACTGCCGGATCACCGTGGGGATCCCATTTCTGCTGGATTCGACCGCACCACAGTACCGGGGGCCCCGGGCCCAGCGCCGCACCGGCGAGCCGGACCGCCGCCGCGCTCACTCACCCAGAAAACTCAGCCGCACCGACCGGCGGGGATTGTCCCGGTTGAGGTCCACCAGCACGATGCTCTGCCAGATGCCCAACAACGGCGCACCGGCGCCCACCGGCACCGTCACCGACGGCGAGACCAGGGCCGGCAGCACGTGGTCGGCGCCGTGGCCGGGGGTGCCGTGGGCGTGCCGGTAGCGCTCGTCGCGCGGCAGAAGCCGCTCCAACGCGTCGACGAGATCGGCGTCGGAGCCCGCGCCGGTCTCGATGATCGCCACCCCGGCCGTGGCGTGCGGGACGAACACGTTGCACAGCCCGTCGCGCCGTCCCGCGCAGAACGTGCGCACCGCCTCGGTGAGGTCCACGGTGCGGCGCGTGGCGGTGTCCACATCGAGCACGTCGGAATCCATTCGCCCAGCCTATCGGCCCCGCCGGGTGCCGGGACGACGGTTGAATACGGCGACCGAACCGGGGATAATAGCGCATAAACCGGCGGCACCGCCGGGGGTGCCGCCTTGAACTCCAGAAGGAGTAGGGCCATGTACGCACGTTCCACCACCATTTTCGCCCACCCCTCCCGGATCGATGACGGCGTGGCGCACCTGCGCGACCGCGTGATGCCGATCATGCAGGGCCTCGACGGTTACATCGGGTTGTCGATGCTCGCCGACCGGCGCTCCGGGCGCTGCATCGTCACCAGCTCCTGGCTGGAGCGCGATCTGATGCGGGCCAGTGAGCACTGGGTGGCACCGATCCGCACCTCGGCGGCGTCGAGGTTCGGCGGCGACACCCGCATCGCCGAGTGGGAGATCAAGGTGTTGCACCGCGGGCGGCTGACCCGCGGCGGCGCCGCGGCGCGCTGCACCTGGGCCAAGGCCGACCCCGATCAGCTCGACCGTTGGGTGGGCAACTACCGTGACGCCGCGCTGCCGGCGATGGACGGCCTCGACGGGTTCTGCAGCTCCAGCCTGCTGGTCGACCGGCGCTCCGGGCTGGCGGTGTCGTGTTCGAGTTTCGAAAGCCGCGAGGCGATGGACCGCACCCGCGACGAGGCCACGACCCTGCGCGCCGACCTGCTCCGGATGCTGGGTGCGACCCAGGTCGACGTCGGCGAATTCGAGTTGTCGCTGGCGCACCTGCGGGTTCCCGAGCTGGTCGGCTGAGACTAACCGCGGGCGCGGCGGATGATCGCGCGCAACCGACCGAGCCGCCCGACGATCTCGCGTTCGGCTCCGCGGCCGGCCGGCCGGTAGTAGTCCACGCCGACCAACTCGTCGGGGGGATACTGCTGGGCGACCACCCCGTCGGGGTCGTCGTGGGCGTAGCGGTAGCCCTGGGCGTTGCCCAGCGCCGCAGCACCCGCATAGTGGCCGTCGCGCAGGTGCGGCGGCACCAGCCCGGCCTTGCCGGCCTTGACATCGGCCATGGCCTGGCCCAGCGCGGTGGTCACCGCGTTGGACTTCGCCGCGGTGGCCAGGTGCACGGTGGCATGGGCGAGGGTGAGCTGGGCTTCGGGCATGCCGATCAGCGCCACCGTCTGCGCGGCGGCGACCGCGGTGGGCAGGGCGGTCGGATCGGCCAGGCCGATGTCCTCGCTGGCCAGGATCATCAGCCGGCGTGCGATGAAACGCGGATCCTCGCCCGCCACCAGCATCCGCGCCAGGTAGTGCAGCGCGGCGTCGACGTCGGAGCCGCGCACCGATTTGATGAACGCGCTGACCACGTCGTAGTGCTGGTCGCCGTCGCGGTCGTAGCGGATGGCCGCCTCGTCGAGCGACTGCTCCACGGTGCCGACGGTGATCTGCGGTCCCGCCTCGGCGGCGACCTCCAGCCCGGTCAGGGCGCGGCGGGCGTCGCCGGCGGAGAGCCGCACCAACAGATCGAGCGCCTCCGGCGTCACCGTGACGGCACCGGCGAGACCGCGCGCATCGTCGATGGCGCGCTGGATGACGGTGCGCACCCCGTCGGCGGTGAGCGGGCGCAGCTGCAAGATCAGCGATCGGGACAGCATCGGCGCCACCACCGAGAACGACGGGTTCTCGGTGGTCGCCGCCACCAGCAGCACCACCCGGTTCTCCACCGCCGACAGCAACGCGTCCTGCTGGGTCTTGGAGAACCGGTGGACCTCGTCGATGAACAACACGGTCTGCTCGCCGTGCAGCGCGCCGCGCCGGGCCTTGTCGATGACGGCCCGCACCTCCTTGACTCCCGCCGACAGCGCCGAGAGCGCCTCGAAGCGGCGGCCGGTCGCCCCGGAGATCAGCGAGGCCAGCGTGGTCTTGCCGGTGCCGGGCGGCCCGTAGAGGATGACCGAGGCGGCCCCCGACCCGTCGACCAGCCGGCGCAGCGGGGAGCCCGATCCCAGCAGGTGATCCTGCCCGACCACCTCATCGAGGGTGGCCGGGCGCATCCGCACCGCCAGCGGCGCGTTCGGCGGCGGCGTCTCGGGGCCCGACCCGGCGCTGCCCGGCGGATCGGGCACGTCGAACAGGCTGTCGGTCACGGTCTCAGGCATACCACGGCCGCACCTCGGTGCGGCCCGGTCAATCGCGCAGCGGGCGCCCCTGCGGGTCGCGGACGTTGCCCACCAGAATCAGGATGCCGTCGATGAACCCCCAGATGGCACCGAGCCCCAGCGTGATCACGGTGACGATGATCTGGGCGATGCCGATCCCGACGTAGCCGAGGTAGAACCGGCCGATCCCGAAGCCGCCGAGGAAGATCTGCAGCAGGCCCGCAGCGATTTTGCTCTTGTCGGAGTACGGGCGGCCGTAGGGGTCGACGCCGTGGGCCGCACCGTAGGGCGGGTAACCGGGCGGCGGGTAGGCCCCCTGCGGGTACTGGGGCCCCTGCGGGTATGACCCCGGGTACGGCGAACCCGGGTACGGCGAAGGCGGCTGGCCGGGCTGCGACTCGAACGGCTCTGATGTGCTCACGTCCACCAACCTACCGACTGCGCTACGGCTGCGGTGCGGTCACGAAGTCGATCAATTCCTCGACCCGGCCGATCAACGCCGGTTCCAGATCCGTCCAGTCGCGCACCCGCCGCCGGATCCGCCGCCACGCGGCCGCGATGTCGGCCTGGGTGGCGTGCGGCCAGCCCAAATGCCGGCACACCCCCTTCTTCCATTCCACGGTGCGCGGAATCCGCGGCCACGCCGCCAGCCCCAGCCGGTGCGGCTTGACCGCCTGCCAGACATCGACGTACGGATGGCCCACGACCAGGGTGTGGGCGCCGCCGGGACCGCGACGCACCTGCTCGGCCAACCGGGCCTCTTTCGAGCCGGCGACCAGGTGATCGACGAGCACCCCGAGCCGGCGGGTCGGTCCCGGCGCGAACTCGGCGACGATGTCGACAAGGTCGTCGACCCCGCCGAGATGTTCGACGACCACGCCCTCGATCCGCAGGTCATCACCCCACACCTGCTCGACGAGTTCGGCGTCGTGGCGGCCTTCGACGTAGATCCGGCTGGCCGACGCGACCTTCGCCCGCTGCCCGGGCACCGCCACCGATCCGGAGGCGGTGCGCGCCGGCGGGGCCGCCGGGGCGCGTCGCGGGGCGGTCAGGATGACCGGTCTGCCGTCGATCAGGTACCCCGGGCCCACCGGGAACGCGCGGGTGCGTCCGTGCCGGTCTTCCAGTTGCATGCGGCCGTACTCCACACGCACCACCGCGCCGACATAGCCACTCTCGGCGTCCTCGACGACCATGCCCACCTCCACCGGGTGCTCGGTGGAGCGCGGTCGGCGGGCGCGGTGGGGGTTGCGGGCCAGCACATCGGGTCCGTAGCGGTCTTCCACGGGGCCCAATCCTACGGGCGTGACGATAGTTTCCCCGGCGCGCGACATTCGCTCTAGGCTGCACAATTGTGTTCGAAAACTACGATTTCGGCGACGACGATGACGACTTCGACGACGACGAGGACTTCGACGACGACGACTTCGACGACGATTCCGGCGGGGCGGATTCCGGGGCGCCCAAGGGCGACAACAGTCTCAAGTGGGCTCTCGGGCTGGTGACGTTCCTGGCCGTCGTCGCGACGGCTGCCGCCGCGACGGTGGTGTTCGGCGGCAACCCCGATGCCGCTGAGCCCACCGAGTCCACACCGCCGATCTCCGACATCGCCAGCGCCGACGACGACGGTCCGGTCAGCGTGATCGTCGATGATCCCACCTGTAAGCCCTGGATGCCGATCAACGACACCCTGGCCTCCGCCGGGGAAGGCAAATGGAACGACCGGGACCGCACCATCCCGGCCTCGGACTGGACCCCCGAACAGCAGCAGATGCACATGGGTGCCGCCGCCGTGCTCCGCAGCGCCGCCGCCCAGAGCGTGGGACTGGCCAAGCTCACCCCGCACCGGGTGATGCGGGAACTCTACGAACAGTTCATCGCCTACGGTCGCGCCTACGCCGAGCGGGTGCCGCAGTACGTGCCGGCCGACAACAACCTCGCCGAGGCCGCCAACAGCGCCGCCTCGGCCCTGGCCTCGATCTGCGGGGCCATCAACGACGGGTCGGCGGCGTCGCGGGGACCGCTCGCCCCGGCGCAGAATCCTCCGGAGCTCACCGCCACCCCGGCCGACCCGACCAACCCGGTGCCGTTTCTGGCCAGCAGGAATCCGGTCTGTGACAACTGGCATGCCGCACTGCAGGACTACATGGCCAAGACCACCGAGTGGCAGCAGCTCGACCCCAACATCGCGGCCATCCTGTGGAACCCGGCGCAGAAGGCCGTCAACGTCGCCGCCGCGCAGGTGTTGAGCAACCAGGCCAACACGATCGAACAGCTCGGACAACAGAGCGGCAACGCCACCCTGCAGGATTTCGCGGTGCTGATCGCG
>Ga0079225_10000065_pt1 | contig 56582 bp, 50 predicted proteins | sample Poulit2012_FD_76344 | JGI IMG/M metagenome (GOLD analysis project Ga0079225, IMG submission 76344) | Agricultural soil microbial communities from Georgia to study Nitrogen management - Poultry litter 2012 | ecosystem: Environmental > Terrestrial > Soil > Agricultural land | place: USA: Georgia... | reverse complement strand
TGGAACTTTCACCCAATTCCCCGCAACTTTTAAAGGACATTTTACGTTGAAACGTTAAGCCTGAAAAATAATTCAATTATAAAACCCGGTTCTGATGAGCTGGGTTTTTTGTTTTAACTGAACCCTTCAAGCGGTTTGGAACCCTTGAAGGGTTGCGTTGAATTTACCTGAACTCTTCAAGCGGTTTGGGACCCTTGAAGAGTTATCTATTTTGCGTGAGAGATTGAAGCGGCATCCTTTTTTTTTGGATTAAAGGTTTATTTTGAAAAGAAAGATTTGTATTGCTATAGTCTTTCTACAGGGTTGAAGGGAGATTTAAAAAAAAGATATAGCGGAAAGCTCGACCCCGGATTTTTGAAAGTGAAACTTCTTTTTATCAATAATTTTCCTTTCTGAAAAAATGTAGTTTTTTACTCACAAGCCGGGGGCACGCCCAAATCATTAATAAAATAGCACAGAAAAATGATATTACAGAAATTGAATTAGTACAGTTGCTGGAAGCTTTTCTTAACGGCCTAAAATTTCTATTTGACGAAACCCTTCAAGGGGTCTGGAGTCTTAAATTTGAGATTATTCAATATAAGAAAACTCCAAACATCAATAATAAAAAAGAATTCCAGCAGAGTTAACAATAACAACCTCAAGCAACCGCAGCTTGGGGTTAACGCGACTACAACCTCAGAACCTTAAAACAGAAGCCAAATAAATCAGCTCAGTTTTAGATCAAGAAAATCAATAATCTCTGTTTCATAATAACGCATGACAGAGATTAGAATTATTCCAACTACAATATAGACCCAAGAATAATTTTTAGATCTTTCTATTTTAAATCCTATAACTGTCAAAATAAGGAAAGGCAACGCTACCATCAAAAATGGAACAGCGCGCTTTGCTTGAAAAGCACTTACCACTTTCACTAAAACATAGAAAAAGCTATAGAAGTAAATAATTCGATTTACTATAATCTTGGTTCTTTCTTTAGAAAAGGGTTTGGGACGATCTTGGTATTCCGAATTATTTTCGCTCACACTTCTTGTTTAAAAAAGGAATCGACGAATTCCATCTTATTAAAAACTTGTAAATCTTCAACGCCCTCACCTACTCCGATATATTTCACGGGAATTTTAAATTGATCGCTAATTCCGATGACCACCCCTCCTTTTGCTGTACCATCCAATTTAGTTACGGCAAGCGAAGTAATCTGAGTAGCGGCGGTAAATTGTTTAGCCTGCTCAAAAGCATTTTGACCGGTTGATCCATCAAGCACCAACAATACTTCATGTGGAGCATCGTCCACAACTTTTTGCATAACGCGTTTCACTTTGGTCAACTCGTTCATCAAGTTCACTTTATTATGTAAACGCCCGGCAGTATCAATCAATACCACATCGGCGTTGTTTTTAACTGCACTTTGCAGGGTATCAAAAGCAACTGATGCCGGATCACTTCCCATTTTTTGCTTGACAATAGGAACATCAACTCGTTCAGACCAAATCTCAAGTTGCTCTATTGCCGCAGCTCTAAAGGTGTCCGCTGCTCCGAGTACAACTTTTTTACCTTGTTTTTTATATTGATAAGCCAATTTCCCGATGGTCGTTGTTTTGCCCACACCATTAACGCCCACTACCATAATCACATAAGGCTTTTTATTTTCGGGGACGACAAATTTACTTAAATCACCAGCATCCGATTCGCTGAGCAAACCCGCGGTTTCTTCTCTCAAAATCGCATCAAGCTCGGCCGTTCCCAAATATTTATCCCGCGCGACCCGATCTTCTATGCGTCTGATAATTTTAATAGTAGTCTCTACTCCGACATCGCTGGAAATCAGAATCTCTTCCACTTCATCCAGTACATCTTCATCGACTTTTGATTTTCCTGCAACCGCTTTGCTTAACTTTCCAAAAAAAGTTTTACTGGATTTTTCAAGACCCTTATCTAAGGTTTCTTTTTTATCCTTTGAAAATATTCTTTTAAACAGACTCATAGACAATGGGATTAATGTATTTAGTAGAACTGATAATTAACACAATATCAAATATTAATAGAAGACCACAAATATACAAACAAAAAGCCGTTTCGCGCTTTTTTTAAATAAAGAACGAAACGGCTTTTGTATAAACGTTAATAATCTTGCTTTTTATTTCTTAAAAAAGGCGTCAACGTCATCTGGATGAACTACAGCTTCCTTAAATAGATATGCTCCGGTTTTTGGAGATCTAACCATTTTCACAGCTTTAGTCAAACGTTTTCCGCTCTTTTGAACACGAGCCATTGGTTTCTTTGCCATAATTATTTATTTAATTTCTTTATGAATAGTCATTTTTCGCAGATAGGGATTGTACTTTTTCAACTCCAGTCTGTCGGGTGTATTTCTTCTGTTTTTGGTCGTAATGTATCGTGAAATTCCAGCTACACCGGAATCTTTTTGTTCGGTACATTCCAAAATTACTTGATTTCTATTTCCTTTCCTTGCCATATCAATCTAATATTTAACAGCTTATTTTTTTAAATAGCCTTTTGAGCGGGCTTCTTTTACTACCGCTGAGATACCTTTTTTATTGATATTTCTCAACGCTTTGGTAGAAACTCTAAGCGTCAACCAACGATCTTCCTCTGGAAGATAGAAGCGCTTTTTAACTAAGTTCACATTAAACTTTCGCTTGTTTCTGTTCTTTGCGTGGGAAACCCTATTTCCAACCATCGCTTTTTTCCCGGTAAGTTCGCATACTTTCGCCATGTTTCTTCTTTTATATTAAATCGGAGTGCAAAGCTAAGGAAATTTTTGAATGCCGAAAACTATTTTGCAAAAAATTACGTTTTATTTTATTACTACCTAATACCCTACCTCCGAAAAAATGAGTTTCGCAAAATAACACCGCGAAAATACCATTTAAATCGCTTAAATTAAAATATTTCGCGATGTATTATTTCCAAGGCTTTAGAAATAGCCCGTTTTACGATTTCCGCTCTATCGTCTCCAAAATTAAACTCGAATGCAATTACTTTCTCAGGGGTTGCCAATCCTATAAATGCTGTTCCTATTTCAGCATCACTGTCTCCTTTTGTCGGTCCGGCATTTCCTGTTGTGGACAAGCAGTACTCCGATTGGAATAACTCTTTACCTTTTAACGCCATCTCCTCAGCTACTTCTGCACTGACTACTGAATACTTTTTTAAGATAGGTTTTGAAACTCCAAGTAAATCAATTTTCATATCGGTTTGATAAGGAACAACTCCTCCTTTAAAGTAAGCGGAAGCACCGGGAATCTCCGTAAATAATCCCATAATTTTCCCGCCGGTAAAGCTTTCTGCCAGGGAAATTGTTTGATTGCGTTCGGTAAGTCGATCAGCAATATCATCAATTAAAGAATTTTCTCCTTCAACACCGGCGTAGTTTTTTTGTATGCGATTTTTAATTTTGTGCACCCAATGCTCCAACTGGTTTGTCAATACTGTTTTATCTTCTCCTCTTGCCATCAAACGCAATCTTACTCTGCCCGACCCCGGTAAGTATGCAAGATTCATGTTTCTCGGCAAGGCCTCTTCCAAATCTCTTATTTTGTCTGCCAAATAGCTTTCACCTAAACCGGTGGTTAAAATAGTTTTTTGAGCGATGGTAGGGAGTTTATATTTTTGAATTAACCTCGGCAAAACCTCTTCTTTCATCAGATATTTCATCTCTGCGGGAACTCCCGGCAAAGACACATATATTACCTTATCCTGTTCAAACCACATTCCCGGTGCCGTGCCCCTTTTATTTATCAGAGCTTCTGCCTTAGAAGGCAACCAAGCTTGCGCTATGTTTTCTTTCAGAAGTGGACCTTCATATCTTGAAAAGATCCTTTTAAGCTGATTCAACGCCAGCTCATTTTTTATCAGTTTATCATCGAAAAATTCCAACAGCGTTTTTTTAGTAAGATCATCTTTTGTCGGTCCCAATCCGCCGGTTATCAAAATTAAATCAGCACGCTTAGAGGCCGCTCGCAATGCCTCTAAAATCTCATTCTTCTCATCTTTTATAGATAAAACCCTCTTGACTTCAGCTCCAATTTCCGTTAATAGTTTTCCTATAAATACTGAATTGGAATCGATTATTTGCCCAATCAAAATTTCATCTCCAATGGTAATTATTTCCACATTCATATCCCAGTATTTATAATTGAGCGAGTTTAAAACAAACGAATTTTTCTCAGAAATTTCACTTGATATTTACTTTGAACATTGAAGTATCCGCTATAAAACCTTCAAGTGTATCTCCTATTTCTACTTTCCCGACTCCTTTTGGAGTTCCGGTAAAAATCACATCTCCGATTTTTAAGGTAAAGAACTTCGATATTTCAGCGATCAATTCATCTATCTTCCAAAGCATCAACCCGGTATTTGATTGCTGAACTCGTTGTTTGTTTTTTTCCAAGGAAAAATCTATATCCTGAATGTTTTCAAATTTCTTTTTTTCCAACCATTTTCTTCCAATAAGTGCAGAACCATCAAACCCCTTGGCTTTTTCCCACGGCAAACCTTTCTCTTTGAGCTTCTGCTGGAGATCTCGAGCAGTAAAATCTATTCCCAAACCAATTTGATTGTAATATTTATGAGCAAACTCAGGCTGGATATACTTTCCTACTTTATTGATTTTTATCAGCACTTCCACTTCGTAATGGATGTTTTGGGAAAACGGCGGAATAAAAAAATCTTGATTCTTAACCAGCTTGTAGGAATCGGGTTTTAAAAAAAGAACAGGCTCTGTCGGGCGATTATTTCCTAATTCCTCAATATGTTCAACATAATTTCTACCCACACAAATAATCTTCATTTAGTTCAATTTTTCCTCTAATTTACGCAACTTAATTTGGTTCAATACTTTTTTAGTGTATAATGGAAAATTTGATTTCTGAATCCAACCAAAATAACCAGGTTCTTTTTCCATTATTTCTTCAACCAACTTACCGCGATGTTTTCCAAAAGTAAATATTTCTTTCCCATCTTTATTTAGTGCGATAAATCCGGCCAAATCTGCAAATTTTTTATGAGCGCTGAATTCTGCTAGCCATTTCACGTCATTTTGCAAGTCGGGATATTTCGCCAATTGACCTTTCAAAACCTCATAAGTAGCTTTGGTATCAGCTTCAGCAGAGTGCGCGTCTTCCAAATCTTTATTGCAATAAAACTTATAAGCTGCTTCTAAAGTGCGCTTCTCTTTTTTATGAAAGATAGTTTGGACATCTACTGCAGCAACACTTTTCATGTCAAAATCCACGCCGGCTCGAAGCATTTCTTCTGCCAACAAAGGGATATCAAATCGGTCGCTGTTATAACCTGCCAAATCGCATCCTTTTATTAAGCGCATGATTTTTTTGGAAAGTTCTTTAAATTTCGGCTCATCCGCCACATCCTCATCATAAATCCCATGTATAGCACTGCTTGCCGCAGGAATAGGAATTTCAGGATTAACCCGCCAAGTATGACTTTCTTTATTCCCATTGGGGAATATTTTTAAAATAGAAATTTCTACTATCCGATCAGTTGCCACATTTATCCCGGTAGTTTCGAGATCAAAAAAGCAAATGGGTTTTGTTAGGTTGAGTTGCATATTATAGTTTTTGACAAAGATAAAAAAAGAATAACAAGCAGCTTTAGTCAATCTGTAATTATAAAACCCGGAAAATATATACTACACGATATTCATCTAAATATTTATCTCAATAATTATGGCACAGCATGCCTTGTTCAAAACATCAGAATCACTTGTAAAGGTTATTTCGATAGTTATGGGTAGGAAACCCCTTGTCAGATTCTTCGAGTTTTATTGATCAAAAATTCTTCAGAGTTCAGGTTCAAACTCATGTTCAATCAGTTGCAGCGTACAAAGATTAATTTTGTTTTGACATTAGGGAATTGTTTCCAAATATTATTGTATCTTTGCACCCCTTTTTGTAGTCTTATGAAAATAAAAGGGAAAGAAAATTAAATAAAAACCACTTCTGTGGGTCTGCTACTTAAATTTTCAAGGTACTTACAGAATACAAACTTAACTCAGCAATATGGCTGAAAATAAAGAAACAAAACAAACTAAAGCTCCGGAACTGGATGTTGTTCAAATAGCCGGGATGGATACCGATTCTCAACCCGACACTAAGATACAATATAAAGATCCTGAAAAATTTTTAGAAGAATTTGATTGGCACAATTTCGAAGAAGGGATTGACAAAATTGAAGATGAAAAGCTTGACGAATTCGAAGAATTGGTTGAGGAAAATTTTGTTGACACTTTAGATAATGAAGTTGTTGAAGGCAAAGTAATTAATATTACTGATCGCGATGCAATTATTGATATTAACGCCAAAAGTGAAGGGGTTATTTCCTTAAACGAATTCCGTTATAATCCTGACCTTGCAGTTGGCGATACGGTTGACGTTTATATCGATGTTCGTGAAGATGCTTCCGGACAGTTGATATTAAGTCACCGAAAAGCACGTGTAATCAGAGCTTGGGAGCGCATCAATAAAGCTCACGAAGACGATACCATTGTAACCGGTACTATCGAGTGCAGAACTAAAGGTGGAATGATTGTAGATATCTTCGGAATTGAAGCGTTCTTACCCGGTTCACAAATCGATGTAAAATCGATTCGCGATTATGATGCTTATGTAGGTAAAACTATGGAATTTAAAGTTGTGAAAATCAACCAAGAATTCAAAAACGTGGTTGTCTCTCACAAAGCACTTATCGAAGCGGATATTGAAAAGCAGAAGAAAGAAATTATTGCGCAGCTTGAAAAAGGTCAAGTTCTTGAAGGCACCGTTAAAAACATCACTTCTTATGGGGTGTTTGTTGACTTAGGTGGTGTTGATGGATTGGTACACATTACCGATTTATCTTGGTCAAGAATCAACCATCCGAGCGAAGTTGTAGAACTAGATCAGAAACTCAATGTTGTAATTCTTGATTTCGACGAAGCTAAAACTCGCATTCAACTTGGATTAAAACAACTGAAAAAGCATCCTTGGGAAGCGCTCAGCGAAGACCTTAAGGTTGGAGACAAAGTAAAAGGTAAAGTCGTTGTCATCGCAGATTATGGTGCTTTTGTAGAAATTGAAGAAGGTGTAGAAGGACTGATTCACGTTTCTGAAATGTCTTGGAGTACGCACTTGCGTTCTGCACAGGACTTTGTTGAAGTGGGAGACGAAGTAGAAGCAGTAATTCTTACTTTGGATCGTGAGGACAGAAAAATGTCACTCGGTATGAAACAATTAACACCGGATCCTTGGGCAGATATTACAACTAAGTATCCTGTTGGTTCTAAGCATACCGGAATCGTTCGAAACTTTACAAACTTTGGTGTATTTGTTGAATTGGAAGAAGGTGTTGATGGATTGATCTATATCTCTGATCTTTCTTGGACTGAGAAAATCAAGCATCCATCTGAATTTGCCAATTTAGGAGATGAACTTGAAGTGGTAGTTTTAGAGTTGTCAGTAGATGAGCGCAAATTAAGTCTTGGTCATAAACAAACTAAGGAAAACCCTTGGGATAAATATGAGCAAGAGTTTGCTGTTGGAACTAAACACACTGGAAAAATCGAAGAGTTAGTTGGCAACAAAGGTGCGACCATCGAATTCAACGAAGACATCACTGCTTTTGTTCCAAAACGTCATTTGGAAAAAGAAGATGGAACTACTTTAGAGAAAGGAGAAGAAGCAGAATTTATCATCATTGAATTCAACAAAGAATTCAAACGTGTGGTAGCTTCTCATACTTCTGTCTTTAAAGAGGAAGAAGCGAAGATTGTAAAAGATGCTGCTAAGAAGGCTAAGCAGAAAGAAGAAGACGCTAAGTCTACTTTTGGAGATGCAAACGCCGAACTACAAGCCTTAAAAGATAAAATGAAAAAAGAAGGTAAATAAGAAACCTCTTCTTTCTTAATATCGAAAGCTGTCTCGAAAGAGGCAGCTTTTTTTTGGTTTATTTTTAAACTTTAATGATAAACAGAAGTATAAATCCTGTAATCCGTTCTCGTCCCTTTTAGGGATAGTATCAATTAATTTGTGGAAATTAAGACATCGCCTTTTAAAAGAATAATGAAAGTTGAACCCAATCTTTGGAAATCAATGGGCCATCTTTAAATAAAAACAGATAATCTTTTACATACCTTAGGAGGCATTATCACCATTATAATCAAATTAGCAATATCTTAGCAAGCTAATGACAAACGGGAAGTGGTGGTTTGCGGTTAACTCATGTTGAATGAATGTAACGCAAGAAACCCGAATAAGGGATACCGTTGCGAGACAATCAAACTTCAACCTCTTATAAAAAGATTTAAAATTCCATAGGTTCGGCAGTATTGTGTTCCGGTTTGTAAGGAATGCCAATCAATTCTCCCATGGTTGGGGCAAATTGAATTTGATAATATTGTCTGGTATCACTAACCTCCCCTTTGGCAGATTCCTCAGGATTGATCAACACAAACCAAATCTCATCTGAGCGCGATACATGACCACCGTGTCTTTTCCAATTTCCTCCGATTCCTCTACCGTGATCTGTCGTGATAAGAATCGAGGTCTTCCCGGCATAAAAAGGGTCATTATCAATATATTGTATCAAATCTTTAATAAAAACAGACACGTTATGAATAGATTTTAAATGATCTTCATATTTACCCGAATGGCCAAAACTATCTGACAAGCTGAACTGAAAGTAAGTTGCTTTAGGTTTTGTCTTTTTCATAAATTCCTTTCCAGTTGCGTATAAGAGCAATTCGGTTTGTTCACTTTCCAAAATATTTCTTCCGAAAGGCAATAAATCACCATGAATATTATTGAACGTGGAAATGATTTCTTCATAATCTACATCAAATTCATCTATATCTTTCCCTTCAAGATTTTGCCGAAAATTTTCTGTCATCCAATGCATCAGATTTATGGTTTCTTTGGGTTGTCCATATTCGATTTGCATCGGTGAAAACAACATGAACTTGGAAGATTGCACCCTGAACAACTCTCTCATCCGCTTCCACATGGCATAAACCTGCACGTCGGTAATCTCATCATAACCCGGCTGTCTATTAATATACTCAAATACCGTTTCGTGTGGATTTTCGGTAGCTGCATTACTGGCAACACCCCCAATATTTCCGGTGAAAATTTCGTGATATCCGGGATAACTTATTCGATGTGAGTTTTTTACATAAACCGGACTACCTTTATCTCTATTCCCATACAGGCTGCCTATATTTGCAAAGAAATTAGTATCGAAAAGTTTGTTTTTTCTTATCTCTTTATCATCAGACCAGAATATTTCCTTTCCTTGTTCGCTGCCATAATCGGCCAATAAAGTTGAGTCTGCTCCTCGAAAAACCTCCTGCCATCGCACGCCATCTAAAGTAATAACAACTAATTTCTTATGGTACTCATCCTTTATATTATCTAAATTTTCTTGTGGTAAATCACTATTTTGACTACAACTGAATAAGGATATCAGTAGAAAAGGAATAAATATCAGTTTTTTCATTGTATTTGAATCGTTATCAACTATTTAAAACAAATGTAGTTATTCGCTTAGAATAAAGGTTTGAGAAATTTCCCAATTTTTTCTAACTTCTAAAGGTTTAGCCATGTGGATTGCTCTTTCCGGCTGACGTTTCTCTAAATAATTTCCGGTATCCCATTTGCCATTGGCATTTTCATCATAAATCACCCTGACATAATAAGTTCCCGGTTCTACAAAAGAAAAATCAAAAACATTTCCCTCCTCTTTGGTATGTGAAATTTCCATTTTCACTTCCCCCGCTTCATTGGTCATTTGGACAATAACAGGATATTGAGCAATGTTTTCTATAGTCAACCTCACATCTGCATAATCGGTTTCTGCCTTTGTGCGTAAAGAATAATTTAAAGTATCATTTTCTTCTCCGTAAAAATCTCGAATCGCTCCCGGTAAAGCTTGAATCTTATAAGTTTGTCTTTCCACTTTTTCAAATTCTACTATTAATTTATTGAGTTCAGATTTGAGTTTCGTTTTAAAAGGCACTTCTGTCGAATCTTTATCCAAAATCTGAATGCGTTCTTTATCTATGTCTGACAAAGGGGTATTAGCAGTTATGGTAAAGTATTCAGCTAAACCCAATGTGGAAGTTGGTGAAGCTTTTATTTTTAAAGAATCTTTTTCTAACTCTTTTAATCTAACAATAAGCGTATCCCGATAATCTTCTTTTTTAATTTCAAACAATAAACTATCTGTTTCAAAATAAGGTTTAAACCAATAATCAATACTGTCTTTCTCCTCTTGTTTGTAATAAGCCGCTGCGAAATCGGACGGTGTATCAGAGATCATGTTTATTTCAACACTATCTATTCCACCTTCAAAACCGAAAAGTAAATGTTGTAAACTTTCTTGTGAAGCTTTATCTGCTTTAAATTCTCTTTCTTCCTTAAAAATATTCAGATTATAAATTTCATCAGAAGGTAACCGAACCGTGTCGCTTAAAAACCCAATTTTCTCCGACCGCGGATTAAAAAGATAATTTTGATTTTTATCCTTTAAGGCGAATATTTTGTATTCTCCTTCAGCGATGTTTTCTATCTCAAAAGCATTGGTGTTGTCATCGGTATGGGCAATATAAGCAGGCGGTTCTTTATAAATAATAGAATCGAAATAGGTTGAATCTAACTTATAAAGCATCACAGAAATATGCTCGTCAGTCATTCGCTTATAGGCATCTTTTACCGACCCAGAAACGCTCAGGGAATCAATGTAATCTCCGGTTGAAAACACGTATTTATAAAACGGAAGAGGATTGGCTTCGTTATTATCCTCTATACTTTGACCAAAATTAATAGTGTAAGTTGTATTCGGTTTTAAACTGTCTCTTATTTCAATCTCCACATATTTTAAGGCTTGAGCTTGAGGTCTTATCAACGGTCTTTCCGGCATTGGCGGAGAAATCAAAATTTGCTCAATCGGATCTTTAAGCTTGATGTATTCATCAAAATCAATCCGAATAATCTTACTGTCGAAGTGTGTTGAATAATTTGCCGGTTTGGTTTTCATCACTACCGGCGGAATAGTATCAATCGGTCCACCACCGGGCGTTCCGCGATGAGCACACGAAAAGGGTACTTGAAAAAGCACCAATAAAATTCCAATTAAGACTAAAAACCGCTTGAAAATCTTCAAGATAAATATTTTTCACAAAGAAACGATTATTTTCGGAATCCAAAGAATCCGCATACCCGGAAATCTTTCTAAACCGTAATCGCCATCGTCGCTAAGCTGATTTTTGCCGGATTCGCCTTTAATAACACTTTGGCACAGGTTTCCATTGTAGCGCCTGTGGTAATAATATCATCGACCAATAGAACATGTTTATTTCTAATTCGTTCCGGATTTTTCAACTTGAAATAAGCTCCTTTTAATTCTGTTCGTGCAAATCTATCTTTAAAAACTTGAGTGCGTGAATTGAAAGCTTTGATCAATATATCTTCGGTATATTCACTTTCGCAGAATTGTGCCAAGCTTTTCCCGAAACCGGTCACCTGATTATATCCGCGTTTGCGCTTGCGGTTTTTATGTAATGGCACGGGAATTATAAAATCGATATTTTTTGTCCACTTCAAATCGGCTAAATAACCGCCTAACCAATTTCCTAAAAACGCACTGATTCGCTCATCTCCTCGATACTTCAAACGGTGAATTAAATGTTGCGTCAATCCCTTTTTATGGAAATACAACAAAGCAGCGGCTTGAGAAACAGGAATTCGACCATAGAAATATTCTTTTACCAATTCTTCAGCGTCAGCTTGGGGAATTACAGGTAGACGATGTAAACAATGCGTACAGACCACAAACTCATTTCTGACGAGCGTTAATTCACAAGCCGCACAAATACGCGGAAAAAATATATTGAAAACCTCTTGCAACATCTCCAACAACATTTAGCCTCATAAACCTTTAAAATTACAAAATTTTATAATTGACCAATCTTCCATAACCCAAATTTTTTTGCCATTTAAATAACTGTATTTTTGCCGGGCAATTTATTCTCATGGCCAAATTAAAAAACTATAAAAACATTATCCGCTTAGCGATTCCCATTATTTTGGCGAATGCTTCCGCACCTCTTTTGGGTTTAGCAGATACCGCGACGATTGGTCAAACCGCCCATGCTGCTGAATTGGGAGCTATCTCTCTGGCCGCCTTGGTTTTTAGTTTTGTGTATTGGGGATTTGGATTTCTACGGATGGGAACTACCGGTTTTATCGCGCAAGCCAAAGGAAAATCAGATCCCGATGAAGTGTTGGCAGTTTTATTTCGATCGGTAATCCTGGGATTGGGAATTGGCGTGTTGATGATTTTATTGCAGTATTTTATAGGCAGTGCCGCCCTGTGGATGCTCAGTGCGAGTGAAGAGGTGAAATTATTGGTCGCCGATTATTTCTATATCCGCATTTACGGAGCTCCTGCTACCTTGATTACGTATTCAATCTTGGGAAGTTTAATTGGATTAGGACTAACCAAAGAATTGATGTGGGTCCAATTTGCTTTAAACGGACTCAATATTTTGCTCAATGTGTTTTTTGTAGTGGGTCTGGATATGGGCGTAAAAGGAATTGCTTTAGGAACCTTGATCGCCGAATGGATCGCGCTCTTATTCGGTTGGTATCTGTTATCGCGAAAATTACAGATTAAACACGTCTGGAAAAGTATCAAAGAATTATGGCAACAGATCATTGATAAGGTTCAAATGATAGCGATGTTTAAAGTGAATGGCGATATTATGATTCGAACTTTTGCGTTGTTAGGTGGCTTTGCTTGGTTTGCCAATGAAGGGGCCAAGTTTGGCGATGCCACGCTTGCCGCCAATCACGTTTTATTGCAGTTTGTTTCCCTCTCCGCTTTCTTCTTAGATGGTTTTGCGAACGTCATTGAAATGTACGCCGGAACAGCGATTGGAAAAGATGATAAATCTTTGTTTAAACAACGGATCTGGGAAACGACCAAGGTTTCTGGGGTAACTGCATTCTTATTGGGACTGGGAATCATTCTTTTAGCCCCTTCTGCGATTAGCCTCCTAACGCAAGATCAAAACGTGCAAGTAATAGCGGAAAACCACGCGATCTATGCCGGGATTTATATCGTTTTATCTTTTGTAGCTTTTCAATTGGATGGTGTGTTTATCGGGGCAACCAGAAGTAAAGAAATGCGTAATGCAACGGTTTTGTCATTTATTGTTTTAATCGGACTGGGAACTTTCACCACTCACCAATTCGGAAATATCGGATTGTGGATTGCTTTTATAGCCTTTGTAATTGTGCGTGGACTGGGATTGGGACTGTATTTGCCAAAACTGATGCGGACGTCGTTTTCGGGAGAAGTGGATTAGTGAACGTGTGAACAAGTTGTGGAAGAAGAGGATTCAAGGGTTGAAGGATTGAAGGATTCAAGGAGTCAAGGAAGGATTTAAGGATTGAATGATGGAATGATGGTTTTCAACTTAAAAATTGTTAGGCTTTAGTTTAATTCAACGTTGATATTTCCAATTTTAATATGGATGATTGAAGGATTTTCGACTTTCGATTGTCTAATAGCAGAAGTTAAAATGAATAAAAACTACGGGTATGAAGAAGCCGATCCGACTTTCGATTGCCTAATAGCAGAAGTTAAAATGGGCTAAAGCCCGAAATTGCGTGGTATAATTAAGCCGTTGGATAAATCCAACGGTAATAGATATAGCGCGATGAATATTGAATGTAATTCCGATTGGTTTTCAGTGTGAAGAGGGACGTCGTAAAATTGGTTTGACAAATGCTTTAATTTGATAAGAAACCATCTATTACAGTCTATTTTAGCGGACTGATAAGGGTTTAATTTAACTCAAGGTTGATATTTCCAATTTTAATACAGATGATTGAAGCATTTTTGACTTTCGATTGCCTAATAGCAGAAGTTAAAATGAATAAAAACTACGGATATGAAGAAGCCGATCCGACTTTCGATTGCCTAATAGCAGAAGTTAAAATGGGCTAAAGCCCGAAATTGCGTGGTATAATTAAGCCCGTGGATAAATCCAACGGTAATAGAATAAAGCTTGATGAATATTGAATGTAATTCGGACAGTATTTCGGTGTGAAGTGTGAAGCGTGAAGCGTGAAGTCGTAAAGTTTGTTTAATAAATGCTTTATTTTAATAAGAAACAATCTATTACATTCTGCTTCAGCAGACTGCTCTGAAGGACTTCCAACAACAGGGCTTTAGCCCAACCTCAACGCTATTCATAATTACAGCACCTCAAATCCATATATCAGCACTTTAAGAACCTAAGTTCTACCGTTTAATCTTAGTGCTAAGCAAAATATCTGTCAAGGGAAGATTTGAGAATAGCTTGTACATTTTCTTCCAAATTTTGATGAGGGAAAGCACCGTACAATTTATTAAAAGACAGTTCTTTCAATTGACCTCGAATGCGAGCTACTTCACTTAAAGGCAACGGAATGTTGTTGGGATAACTGTACATCATCGCAATAAATTTTTGGCTCAGTGAAATCTGCAAAATATCTCCGCAAAGCATCACTCCTTTTTCGGTCATATTTTGAATCATCAACACGCTGCCTCCGTCAAAATGACCGCCTAAGTTAATCAGTCGTAAATCATCCCACAGCGGTTTTTCTTTTCCTGACCACAGTTCGATTTGTTGAGATTTATCAACTATGTATTCTTCATCTTTTTTATGGATGAAAATCGGACATTCAAAAGTGTTTGCCCAATCGTTCATATTGCTGTAATAATGCGGATGGGAAATTCCAATTCCTCTTAACCCGCCCTTTGAATTTATAAAGTGTTGAACATTCTCATCTAATAACGGAATGCAATCCCACAAAAAGTTTCCGTTTTCAGAAATCACCAAAAAAGCTCGTTGACCAATAGCGAATTTCGGCTCGATTCTGATTTCATATAAATTTTCTCTAACTTTTTGAACTCTCGTTTGATGGGTTCTTAACAAGGCATCGGGAGAAGTCCAAATTTGTCCCTGAAGTGGAACATATTGCCGTTCTTCTGCACAAATCTCACAGATTTCAACTTCGGTATTTTTAGGATATTGCGTTCCGCACGTAGCGCATAATTTTATTGCTGCCATAACTTCAACTTTATTGCTCTAAAAATTATCCCGCATCAAAAAATCACCCTTCCTTCTTCATCGAAAGTTCAAACCAACGTTCGGTTTTTTCATCGATTTCATCTTCTAAATCACTTAATTCTTGGGATTTTTCAGCAATCTCTTCTCCGGATAAAGGCTCTAAAAAAGCTTGTTGTAATTCTTCCTTTTTCTTTTCTAGTTTTTCAATCTGCTTTTCCAAATTCTTATACTCCTTTTGCTCGAGATAACTCAACGGAGCTTTTTTCTTTTCTCTAACCGGAGCAACTTCTTTTTCAACTTCCTCTTTAGGTTCCGGCTTGAGATTTTCTTGATATTCTCTATAATCGGAATAATTCCCCGGAAAATCTTTGATATCACCTCCTTTAAAAACAAACAGGTGATCTACTATTTTATCCATAAAATACCTGTCGTGAGAAACCACGACCAAGCATCCGGGAAAATCTAAAAGAAAGCTTTCCAAGATATTTAAAGTGACTATATCCAAATCATTGGTAGGCTCATCCAAAATCAAGAAGTTGGGATTTTGAATTAAAACCGTACATAAATATAATCGTTTGCGCTCTCCCCCACTGAGTTTTTCGACATAATCGTATTGTTTTTTACGGTCGAAAAGAAATCGTTCCAACAATTGCTGTGCGGAAATTTGCCTTCCTTTTTTAAGCGGAATATGATCTCCAAATTCGCGGATTACATCAATTACTTTTTGACCTTCCTTAATCTGAATTCCCGCTTGGGTGTAATAACCGAATTTGATGGTTTCGCCGATTACTATTTTTCCCGTGTCGGGCTTTATTTTACCGGTTAGAATATTCAAGAAAGTAGATTTCCCGGTTCCGTTTTTACCGATAATCCCCAAGCGGTCACGACGTTGAAAGTTATAATCAAAATTCTCAAACAACGTTTTTTCGCCATAACTTTTACCCACATTATGAAGCTCTAAAACTTTAGCGCCCAACCGCTCCATATTGATTTCCAACTGAACCTCGTGGTCTTTTCTTCGATTGAGCGCTCGTTTTCTAATATCATCAAAATCCGTAATTCTCGATTTTGCTTTAGTTCCCCTTGCTTTCGGTTGACGACGCATCCACTCCAATTCCTTTTTATAAAGTTGTTTGGACTTTTCTAAATTGGCCTCTTCTGTAGCAAGTCGCAATTCTCTTTTTTCCAGGTAATAACTGTAATTTCCTTTATAAGAATATAATATCCCCTGGTCTAATTCTACAATTTCATTACAAACACGTTCTAAAAAATAGCGGTCGTGCGTAACCATAAACAAGGTGAAATCTTCCTTTTTAAAAGTATCTTCCAGCCACTCGATCATCTCTAAATCCAAATGGTTGGTCGGCTCGTCTAAAATCAATAAATCCGGAACATCTAACAGCACACACGCCAAAGCAAGACGTTTTTTTTGTCCGCCGGATAAGTATTTAACCTCCTTACCCAATTCATCCAATCGCAATTTGAAGAGGATTTGCTTGTATTCCGTTTCAAAATCCCACGCTTGTTTGGCTTCCATTTGGTCGAAAGCTTTTTGATAAGCTTCAGCATCGTCGGGATTTTGCAAAGCTTTTTCATATTGCTCGATAATCTTAAGCGTTTCATTATCCGAAGCAAAAATAGTTTCTTCCACGGTGAGCGCAGGATCCAAATCCGGTTCTTGAGGAAGGAATCCTATTTTTAACCCTTTGCGGTAATTTATTTCTCCTTGATCAGGGGTATCCGACCCCGCTAAAATTTTGAGTAAAGAAGTTTTACCGGTTCCGTTTTTAGCGACTAAACCGATTTTTTGACCCTGGTTGATTCCGAAAGAAAGATCGGAGAACAATTCTCGCTCCCCATAGGCTTTGGCAATATTTTCAATAGATGCGTAGTTCAATAGTAATTTTTTACGAAGTTAAGTATTCCTCTTTAGCAAGCAAGATATATTTTATATAGATAATCGCTTACCATATCACTGAATAAACGAAAAAACATTTACTTTTTCAAGAGTAATTTAGATTCCCAATAACTGTTTCAGAGGAGCATAAGCATTTCGACTAATCGGAATTCGCTTTCCCGAACGCAAGATGGCGATATATTTATTTTTTTCGAACGATTCAATTTTTGTCAATTCATCAATATTCACAATATAAGAACGATGCGTCCGTATAAATTGTGCTGCACTCAGGGTTTGCTCATAATATTTCATCGTTTTATTTTTCAAGTGCGTTTTTCCTTTGTGACAGATTTTTACATAATCGCCATACGCTTCGATATATTCCACTTCTGCAGTAGGAATAATCCGAATTTCCGTGCCGTCTTTAATCACAATCCGCAAATGTTCATCCGGCTGTTTATGCAACGTTTCTTTGATTTCAGATTTCGTGTTTTCTTGCGCATTGATATTGCTCAACCATTTCTGTATAGCTTGATTAAACCGTTCTGCGGAAAAAGGTTTTAGCAAATAATCCAAGGCATTGGTTTCGAAAGCTTTTAGGGCATATTCGTCATAAGCGGTGGTGAAAATAACGGCCGGATTTTCTTGGATGATCTCCAGCAATTCAAATCCATTTATCTTTGGCATTTGAATATCTAAAAGCAGTAAATCCGGTTGAAACTTTGCAATCGCTTTTGCTGCTTCAAATCCATTATGACATTCAGCCACGACTTCCAACTCCGGATAATTGTTTAAATATTCCCGAAGCAGTAAGCAGGCCAAAGGTTCATCATCTACCAAAATTATGGTTTTCTTCATTGTGGGATTTTTAAAGTGACGCTGAAAATATTGTCGAATTTTTCAATCTCTAAAAGGTCGTCTTGTTTGTATAAAAACTTCAAATTTCGCTCAATAGACTCCAATCCAAATCCGGTTCCTTCCGGGGAATGGACATCATCGGCATCATAGGGATTTTTTACAGTTATCATTAAAAACGAATCTTTACAATGAATAAATATATCGATTTTTAACCGATTGAATTCCGTTTTCCTTCCATATTTAATCGCGTTTTCGAGGATGGGTTGCAGAATCAACGACGGCAATTGTGCTTTTGTGCAATCTCCTTTCTTTTCTATATCCACCGAAAGTCGCTCTCCAAATCGCACTTTTTCAATGGCTAAATACAAATTGAGGTAGTCGATTTCCTCCGAAACATCAGTGAAATCCTTTTTGCCTTTTTTCAAGGTCATCCGGAGAAATTCGGAAAGGTTAAACAACATTTCCCGTGCTTTTTCCGGTTGACTTCCCAATAAAGCATTGATTGAATTGAGACTGTTGAACAAAAAATGCGGTTGAAATTGTTGTTGTAAATTGTTCATCTCTGCTTTAGTCAATTGGCGTTCTTTTTCCAAAAAATGATCAAAAGCCAAGGATTGCTCCTTAATATTTTCATCGATCCAAAATAGATTTGAAGCAATCAACAGAATTAAAAAGCTAAAAAACCATCGGATAAAAAACAGCATTGGGCGTAATTCCCGATAAACCACATCAAACAATCCTATCCCGGAACCATACCAGTACACCAACAAAGCGATTAGCAAACTAAGAACGGTGATAATTCCCAAATAAACGATGTTGATTGCGGAGCGGGAATGATAATAATGCTGTAATCGTTTCAATCCAAAGATAAAAATCAACAATCCAAAATAGGTTCCCACCGACTCGGATAAAGAAGCAAAATGACTGACCTCAACATGGCGCAGCAAGAAATAATAACCCACCGCAACCCCGATCAGCATTACGGTAATCCAAGTGATTTTATTTTGGATGATTTTTTGCATAAAATTATTCGTAACTACTGATTTCAATTCCTCCAAAGATACAATCTCCTCTTAATACCAAAGTTTTAGATTCTTCTGTCATCTCGGCCGGCATAATCGGTCGTTTATCATCTAATCCCCCAAAAATCGTAGATACCTCCGACTTTACCTTCCAACCGGAAGGGATAATTAATTTGGTTCCGGAAAAAACACAAGTGATATCGATTACCGCTTCTTCTTCCAAATCTACGCGCATCAAATTGATTTTGGCGCCCGCAAATACCAACGAAACCAATCCTCCTCTGAAGTTTTTACTGACAATATTCTTGGTGACTCCTCCAAAAATAGATTCGACGTGAATCACATCCTCTGAATCAACGTCTTTAAATGCAGCCTTATACGTTTTCGACGTAGAACTCGAACTTGAAAAAACACTTCTGGCTAAAATGGCAATTCCAATTCCGATAATGACTATCGGCCAAAAAAGATTTGAATTGACCCAAGTGAATCCCAAATCTCTTATTAAAAAAACAACTCCGACGCCCACCATGATATAACCCGCTGTGTTTTTAAAATTGTGTTTTATCAATAGCACGAATCCTCCGGCCACCAATAACATTTTCCAAGATAAGATCCACGATGGAATGTAAAGTCCCATCTGTCGGAATAAAACCAATAACCCGGCAACAATCACTAAAATTCCGATGGCGACATGGGAAAGTCGTTTTTGCTTGTGCCAGTTTTCTCCTTTGAAATGTGTTTCCGCTTTTCTTTTAAATTCGTCTTTGTTTTCCATGATTTCTAATTTTGAATAAATTTAAGACTGTTTTTACTCAGAGAAAAGCAAATTTCGATGAAGTGTAGTTATTATTCGATGAGTGGTGATTTTTAGATTTTGAAAAATTCTGTTGTTGATTTACAGACCACCACCAGTTGCAAACTGGCGGCAGCGGTGAGTTAGAGGAAGAAACAATATAACAGACCACCAGTTGCAAACTGGCGGTAGCGGTTGATTTTAGAGTTTCTACCACCACCAGTTGCAAACTGGCCTTATTATCAAAGTTGAAACCACGACTGACATGTTTTTCTTATCTTTATACGATGAGCAGGAATTACAAGTTTCATAACAAGTCAGGGGTTTATTTTGTGTCATTTGCCACGGTGTTTTGGATTGATGTCTTTATACGTTCATCCTACCTTGAAATTTTGGCAGAAAGCATAACCTATTGTAGAGCTAAAAAGGGTTTAGAATTATTTGCTTATTGCTTTATGCCAAACCACCTGCATTTGATTTTTCGCTCGGCCAACGACGACCCCGCCGGTATTTTAAGAGACTTTAAAAAATTCACTTCAAAAAAAGTTGTTCAGGCAATTGAAAACAACTCCCAAGAGAGTAGAAAAGAATGGCTACTCAAAATGTTTAAAGAAGCGGGAAAAGGAAAGAAGAACATCAAAAGTTATCAATTTTGGCAACACCATAACCAACCCATTGAATTGTGGAGTCCAAAAGTAATAAAGCAAAAAATCGATTACATTCACAGAAACCCGGTGGAAGCCGGTTTTGTTACTTCTCCTGCTGACTGGAAGTATAGCAGTGCGAGAAACTTTCAAGACGACCATACCGTTTTGCAAATAGATGAAATGGGATTTATGGGTTTAGACAATTGATGTTGTCAGATCACCACCACCAGTTGCAAACTGGCGGCAGTGGTGCACCACCAGTTGCAAACTGGCGGCAGCGGTCCAAAGCAAAAAGCACGTTCGAATTGAACGTGCTTTTCTGCTTGAAGTGACCCCGGCAGGATTCAAACCTGCAACCGTCAGAGCCGAAATCTGATGCGCTATTCAGTTGCGCCACGGGGCCAAATTATTTTTGTTAGGAGAGTTTTCTTTTTACTATAACTGAAATGGTTTTATTATCTGCTTTTCCGGCAGTTTTTTTGGAAGCCATTCCCATCACCTTTCCCATATCTTTCATAGATTCTGCTCCGGTTTCAGCGATAATTTCATCTACAACCTTTTCAATCTCTTCTTCACTTAATTGTTCCGGGAGAAACTCGGAAATGATTTTTGCTTGAGATTCTTCGTTTTCAGCCAAATCCGGTCGGTTTTGTCCTTGGAAAATCTGCATGCTGTCCAATCTTTGTTTGACCAGTCTTTGCAATATTTTCAATTCCATTTCTTCATTTATCTCCTGACCGTCACCTGCAGTTTTAGCGTTTAAAATTGCAGCTCTAATGGCTCTTAAAGCCTCCAGTTGCGCATGATTTTTCTCTTTCATCGCCACTTTCATCTTTTGCATTACTCCTTCTTCTAATCCCATAGTTTACTTATTAAGGTTGCAAATTTACATGAATTTACATAATTATCAACAAAAAATATGCTAATTAAAGTTTCTGCGACATTCAGAAATAAAAATCGTGCAGTTTATCTTATTTAACTAAGATCTGTGGGATATAAAAAAGCTCTTTAACAAAAACCTCATAGAATGGGAGTTACTAAAGTCTGGATAATCTTAATCAAGCCGGAAGGGTATACCCCGATTAAAAGTAAAAACACAAATAAACCGAATAAAACAATCCCTGCCAAAACTGAGCTTCCGCCGGGGATTAAAGCCTCATTTTCTGCAACTTCTTTCCTTCCGGAAAACAAAGCAACGATTATCCGTAAATAGTAAAACAATCCGATTCCACTGGAGACAACTAAAATAATGACCAGAAACCAAAGCGTGGATCCTACTCCGGAAAGCAGCAAGTAAAACTTACCTAAAAACCCGGCTGTCAGCGGAATTCCGGCTAAGGACAATAGCACTCCTGTAAACAAAATCGCCATCCAGGGATTTTTCCAGAACAGACCTTTGTAATCTTCGATGTTCAGCATTTCGCCCTCTTTTGGAGAGAGATATCCAATAATTCCAAAAGCAGCAAGCATATTGATAAAATAAGCCACCATATAAAAAGCTACAGCTTCAACCCCGGATTGACTTGCGGCCAAAAGAGCTACTATCATATATCCCAAATGTGCGATAGAGGAATATCCCAACAGGCGTTTGATGTTTTCTTGACGTAAGGCCAACCAGTTTCCGATTAACATCGAGGCTACGGAAAAAACGGCAAAACTTATCCAAACACTGCTGCGCAAATCACCATTTAAATCGATAAAAAGCCGTATTAAAAATGCAAAGACACTCCCTTTGGAGATCGTGGCCACAAAAGCAGAAATAGGGGCCGACGCGCCGGCATACACATCGGGAGTCCATAAATGAAAAGGCACAAGCGCCAGTTTAAAACCGACCCCGACAATAACCAAAGCCATCCCACTTAAAAATATGATACTATCTTTATTTACCTCCACCATGTTCGCCATTTCACTTAGTTCCATCGTTCCGGTATGCGTGTAGATTAAAGCAAAACCGAATAACAAAATAGCGGCAGAAACACTGGCCATAATGAGATATTTTATAGCGGTTTCAATGGCAAAAGGTGATTTCTTTAAATAACCCAATAAACCATACATCGAAAGACTCATCACTTCCAAAGCGAGGAAAAAGGCGATAAAATGATCGCTGTTGGCCATAGCGATTGCTCCGAGTGAGGCTATCAACAGAAGAATATAATATTCTCCTTTTTTAACTTCTTTCCTCCCCCGAAAATACGGATGGGAAAACACGATAATAAAGAAGGTTGTCACTATGATTAACCCCAAAAAGAAAGTGCTAAACCCATCGACTATAAAAAGGGTAGTCACTTTTCGGCTTTCGTTTGGAATGATAAAAAGAGAAGCAAAAGCTATGGCCGTTCCCAACAAAGACAACACAAAAGAAACCGTGTGGTTTCTCTTAATAGCAGTAACCAGCATGACCACCACAGCCGTTATTGCGAGAACAATGTGAGGCATTATCAAATATAAACTTTCAGATGTCAGCATTTTCACCTTTTTGTTTTGGGTTCAACATAATCAAACTTAATTTGTGCTTGTTGCTCAATTTTTTGGATAACTGGTTTCACGGTAGTGATCACCTTTTGCGGGAATAAACCCAACCAAAAAATAGCGACAATAAAACAGGTCATTATCAAATATTCACGTATGGAAAAATCTTTTAATTTATGTTTGGAATGGCTTTCCCCATAAAATATTTTTTGCAGGATAACCAAGGAATAAATCATAGAAGCAATCAACCCGGTAGTGGCCAAAACAGACCATAAAATACTTACTTGAAAAACTCCGACAAGAACGAGGAATTCAGCGATGAAATTTGCCAATCCCGGAAGACCGAGGGAAGCCATCACAAAAACAACGGTGATTCCACCCATTCCTGGCATTTGTTCCCAAAATCTTCCCATTTTATCCATATCTCTTGTTCCGATACGATTTTTTATAGCTCCGGCAATGACAAATAAAGCACTGGTACTGATGCCGTGTGCCACCATCTGCATCACGGTTCCTTGATAGGCCAATACATTAAAGGAAAATATTCCTATCACAATAAATCCCATATGGCTCACGCTAGAAAAAGCAATCAATCGTTTAAAATCATCCTGAGCATAGGTCAGTTTAGCGCCGTAAAGTATACCGGCCACTCCTAAAAGCATCATCAAGGGAGCAATAGTTTGGGAAGCTTCCGGAAAAATCGGCACGACAAAACGCAACAATCCGTAAGCGGCTGTTTTTAACATCAGCCCGGCCAGAATCACGCTTCCGGCTGTGGGGGAATGTGTATGGGCATCGGGCAACCAGCTGTGAAAAGGAAAGGCTGGTAATTTGACCAGAAACGCAATTAAAAACCCACACATGAACCAGAATCCGAGTTGTTTTGAAATCGAAATATCCAATAAAGCAAAATAATTAAAAGTGTACTCCCCTGTGTTGAGGCCGTGAACAAAATAAAGTCCCAAAATAGCAATCAGCATAAACAATCCACTGATTTGGGTAAATAAGAAGAATTTTAGGGAAGCTTCTTTTCTTCTTTCATAGCCCCAAATTCCGAGGAGAAAAAACATTGGAATCAGCATAATTTCCCAGAAAAAATAAAAGAGCAATAAATCCATAGCCAAGAAAACCCCGAGGATACCTGCCAGGAGCCACAAAATATTAAAATAATGAAATCCTACTCGACTTTTAATTTCCTTCCAAGAAGCCAAAACAGCCACAACACCTAAGAATAAGGTCAAAGCGACCATAATCAAGCTCAGTCCATCCAACGCCAAGTGAAAACTCGCACCAATTTGGGGAATCCAATCACGATGAAAATCTATTAACCAGTCTTCTTTATCACCTAATTGGTTGAGTACTTCAGGATGTTGTGCCAAGAACAGGATAAAAATGATAGAATCGATTAAGACCGCTATCAGGGCGATCCATTTGCTCACCACAGTACTCCACTTTCCGGCGAGCCATGCAATCACTCCTCCCAACATTAAAATGATTATAAGTTCTGCCAGCATCATAAGAATAAAACTATTGTTAAGGCGACAATCATTCCCACGGCTATCCCACCTAAGTAAATTTTAAGATAGCCGTTTTGAGTTCTACTAAACACTTTGTTTAAACCTAAATTTAAATGGCCAATACCTCCATATATCCGATCGATAAAATCGTGTTGGTCTATCCGTGAAAGCCAAACTGCCGGAGCGACAACTAAAGTATTATAAAGCCAGTCAAACTCCCATCCTTTAAAAAAGAAGTTAAACAAGCCGGATTGTTCAAAGGCATAGCTTTCTTTACGTTTTTTAACATAAATCTGCCAAGTGATATAAACACCGATCAGGACCACTACACCCGTAATAACTTGTAACAGAATTTCCCATCTTTCCATTTCCGGGATAATGTTTATAACGGGAAGAGTTCCTCCCAAAAAGTCAGAAATCAAAGTAAAATCTCCCCAGACATCAGGCAATTCAATAAACCCGGCGATTAGAGACAATATTCCCAAAATAATCAACGGGATTTTAAAACTCATTTTCGGCCGGTGCTCAACGTCCATTTTTGCTTTGCCAAAAAAGGTAATAAAGACCATTCGGAAAGTGTATAAAGCTGTGATAAAGGCCCCGACAAAGCCGGCAATCCACAACCAAATATTCCCTTTCGTCGAAGCTAATGACAGAAATAAAATTTTATCTTTACTATAAAACCCGGCTGTCACAATTGGAATAGCAGCGAGGGCGGCCGAACCGAATAGAAAAGTCCAATAGACCACCGGTATTTTTTTTCGTAAACCACCCATTTTGTACATGTCCTGTTCGTGGTGCATCGCTAAAATAACTGCTCCTGCACCGAGAAAAAGCAAGGCTTTAAAGAAGGCGTGGGTCATAAAATGGAAAATTCCTGCTGACCAAGCTCCCACTCCCAAGGCCAAAAACATATATCCAATCTGGCTGATGGTCGAATAAGCCAAGACTTTTTTAATATCGTTTTGGGCGAAAGCGGAAAGGCCCGCTACGATCAGGGTAAGCGCTCCGATAATGGCTACTAAATGCTGAACGACAGGTGCCATTTCAAACAAAACATTCATTCGAGCAATCAAAAAGACTCCGGCAGTCACCATCGTTGCTGCGTGAATCAAAGCACTCACCGGCGTCGGACCTGCCATGGCATCCGGGAGCCAGGTTTGTAAGGGCAATTGAGCTGATTTTCCCACTGCTCCGGCAAGCAAAAGCAATGAAGCCCAAAAAACATTAGAATCGCCTACAGACCAAACTTCTGGGGCTTGGATCAAAATCTGTTGAACATTCAACGTTCCAAAATCTTTAACCAAGAGGAACAAACCGATAAGCATGGCTGTATCCCCGACACGGGTAATCAAAAAAGCTTTGCGCGCGGCATAGTTATTATAGGGCTCTTTATACCAAAATCCGATTAAGAGATAACTGCACAACCCAACGGCTTCCCAGCCAAAGTAAATAAGTAACAAGTTGTTTCCCAGCACTAACATAAGCATGGAAAACACAAATAAATTCATGTAGGCGAAGAAGCGGGAATATCCTTCATCTCCGTCCATATATTCAGTGGAATACCAGTGGATTAGAAAGCCGACAAAAGTGATAACAAAGGTAAAAATCAACCCCAGCGGATCTAGATAAAGGGAGATCTCCGGGGCAAATCCGTTGATATCAAACCAAGTCCACAAGGTTTGTTCGTAAACTCCGCCTATCGGTGGGGAAGACAAAAATTCAACACCGATTATCAAGGTAATCAAAGCTGAAAGTCCCACGGATATTACTCCGAGAGCTCCGCTAAATTTCCCCATTTTCTTACCAAAAAAAGCTAAGATCAGGAAGCTGATCAGGGGTAATGTTGGTATGAGCCATAATAAGTTTAACATATCAACCGGATTTATTGTTTATACATCGTTATTCGTCTTTTAATTTTCTCATTTTTTTCACATCCACAGTTTTAAACTGTTTGTACATCTGTATTACCAAGGCTAAACCTACTGCAACCTCGGCAGCGGCAACGGCGAGTATGAACAAAACCATCACCTGTCCGTCGACATTCTTCCATTTAGCACCACCTACTACAAAAGCAAGGGCTGCGGCATTCATCATAATTTCTACAGACAACAGCATGAAAATGAGGTTTCTCCTCATCAAAACGCCGAAAAGTCCCAACAGGAATAAAATCCCAGCTAACAACAAACCTGTATCTACGGAAATATCCATATTGTGTTTAATTTTCTTCGTTATTATCGCCTTTTAAAAAGCGATGGTATTCTTTTCGTTTGTGTTTCCCTAAGTGATAAGCTCCTATTGCAGCACTCATCAACAACATAGCGACCAGCTCTACCCCTAAAATATATTTGGTATACAGCGCGGTTCCAACTTCCTTCGGACTGATCGGGTATAATTCTATAGTAGTAACTTCTCCACCGGCCGTGAACAAATAAATAAATTCACCCAATAAAATCAGGCTCAATAGGCCCGGCGCCCACCAATCGCTTGGAGAAATCCATTTTTTTTCTCGTTCATTGGCCTCTTTACTTCCAAAATTGAGCATCATTGCCACAAAAATAAACAGGATTATAATCGCTCCCGCGTAGATAATAATCTCAAGCGCTGCCGGAAAGGGGGCTCCAAAGAGGAAGAAAATAACCGCGAATGACAACAGCGAAACAACCATATAAAGCAGGGCGTGTACCGCATTTTTATGGGTCACAACGCGTAAGGTTGAAAAAATGGCAATTATTGCCGCGATGTAAAAAACTGTAGTCATGGCATTAATGATTTTGGATCAATGGGGTCATCTTCTTTCTCACCTCCACCTTTATCTTTTACGCCAACTGCTACACCGGCTTCTCGGTAGAAATTATAACCGTGATATTTACCTTGCCCGTCGATCAACAGATCTTCTTTTTCATAGACAAGATCTTGTCGGTCATATTCAGACATTTCAAAATCGGGAATCAACTGAATAGCATAAGTCGGGCAGGCTTCTTCGCAAAATCCACAGAAGATACAACGCGAGAAATTAATTTGAAAAGTTTCCGGATACCGTCTTCCTTTTTGGCCTTCGCCTTCTATTTCCTGTTCAGTAGCTTGCAGGGAAATACATTCTACCGGGCAAGCTGCTGCACATAAGTAGCAAGCCACACAACGCTCCATTCCATCCGGATCTCGAGACAGGATAATCCGTCCTCGATATCGTGGTGGCACATACGGTTTTTCGTCCGGATATTGTACCGTGACCCGTTTTTTAAAAATTCTTATAAAAGTCAGCCATACCGTTCTTAAATTCGTCAAAAAAGCTCTCATAATTTTAATTTTTAATTCATCTGTTTATACAGCATCAATTCAACAAATAACATTCATCTCCATACTCAACCCGAGGCTAAAACAATTGCTCCGGTCACTAAAATATTCACTAAAGACAGGGGCAAGAGTATTTTCCACCCATAGGACATCAATTGGTCATATCTCGGGCGCATCAAAGCCGCCCGAAACAGGATGAAGAGTATCACAAAAACAAACATTTTAAGTAAAAACCATACTACCGGCGGTAAAAATGACGGACCTAACCATCCTCCAAAAAACAATACTGTAACCAAAGAGGACATCAAAAGGACTCCCAAATATTCGCCGACGAAGAACATTCCAAACTTCATCCCTGAATATTCGGAATGATATCCGGCAATCAATTCACTTTCTGCTTCGGGTAGATCAAAGGGAGCGCGGTGGGTTTCTGCCACTGCAGCTATCATAAATATGAGGAATCCTATAAATTGGGGACCTATATTCCACATCTCTTCTTGGGCCAGCACAATTTCTCGAAGGCTGAAACTTCCTGTCATTACAACGACTCCCATTAAGGAAAGCGCCATGAACACTTCATAGGAAATCACTTGTGCCGTACCTCGAACAGCACCCAAGAGGGAATACTTATTATTGGAAGCCCACCCTCCCAAAGCAACGCTATAGGCTGCTAAGGCAGACATTCCCAACACAAACAACAATCCGATGTTCAGATCGACAACGTTTATGACGGGGGTAAAGGGAATTACCACAAAACCGCAGGTGATTGTTATCATTATAATAGTCGGGGCTAGGATAAAAACTTTTTTATCGGCAAATTTGGGAATCCAGTCTTCCTTAAAAAACATTTTAATCATATCGGCCACGACCTGTAAAATCCCAAACGGGCCAACTCTATTCGGGCCATACCGATCCTGAAAAGCCGCTAACATTCTTCTTTCGACATAAATCAATCCGGCGGCAAGAGAGGTCATAACCAATAGGACCCCTACAATCACTAAAATATGTGTCCAAACTTCGCTCATAACTTTTAGGTTTTACTATTGATTTCTGTCCAAAACGGAAATTCACACCCCGCAGTTTCTTCAAATCCTTTAGGTACGCCAATAATTCCTTTGGCCAGGGTTTCATTAAATTCGACTTTCAGCCTAATCTTATTGTCATTAAAATCTATCTCGACCTGATCTCCTTCGGCTATATCTTTATCCGTTGCATCTTCGGGATTCAGGATAAAACAGCTTTCCGGGATACGTTCGGCTACGGCCGGAGATTTGGCACTGAGTTCTTCCGAACCATAAATATAATGCATCGGTAGAGCCAGGCTCTTTCGTTCTTGTGGTTTAAAAGCTTCGGGAATATGTTCACTGTTGATATTCTCTAAGGAACCATTGGCATTCAAGAGACGTTTTCCCGGATTACCATCGTGTAATGCGCCGCCCACTTCAATTTGCTGTTTATTAATAGCTTGAACCGAATTCCATCTAGGTGCCCAATTTCGAGCTGTAAGCGCAGAAGGTGTTCTACCGTGAAAACCCTCCATGGTATAAGACATCGGAGAATCGGGGTCTTCTGGTGGCTTTTTCTCACTGACTTCTTTTTCAGTGTTGATTGCTGTACGCCCGCTAAAACGATGACTTTGCCGTGGAATTTTTTGAGTTCCTTTTCGATAATCGGCATCGGGAGCAGTTTCTTTCACCAGTTTTAAATCGGGATAGGCTTCAATAAGATCTGCCACAACATCATCAAAATGATAATTTTCTCCTTTTTCTTCTATTTCTGCAATCCAGGCCCAACTGCTTTGCATCTCATTGTCAGGTTTAAATGTCTGATAAAATCGCTGGGCTCTTCCCTCGTTGCTAACAACTGTTCCGGTTGATTCGGCAAACGAGCCGGCCGGTAAAACATAATCGTGTTCTCGTGTGGTCGCGTTGTGTAAACTTTCTAAAACGACGGACTTGTTTGAGTTTTCAAAGAGTTTGGTCACTTTTTCACAATCTACTTGACGGAAAAGATCATTTTCTAAAGTGATTAACAACTCAGGACTTTCTTGACAAGCTTCATTTAAATAATTATCTGTCAGCATAGCTAATCCCATAGAATTCACTTCAGGCACAGTATAAATCAAACCGGTTTTTTCGTTTTTACCATACATTGCATAGGCTAAACTTGCTGCGGCATCAATAACTGATTCGCTATAAAGGCTGGTTCCGGAGACAATTAAAGGTTTTTCAGCTTCTTGCAAACTTCTCGCGATCGCTTTAGCTGATTTTTGTAATTGCTTACTTAATCCTTCAACCACAGGAAGGTTATTGTTTATTTCGTGTGCCACAGCATAAGAAAGTCGCGCTATATCATCAGGAGCTGCATAAATATTGTCGGTGGCTATGCCGTTCAATTTCGTCTGGTGAGTTGTCGCAACATAAAAGGGGCCTCTTTCTCTTTGAACCACTTTCCGAACGTGGACGTTGTCCCAATCGGGAATATCCTTGGCACCTGCTTTTTTATTCGGAGCTACTTTAGAGGCTTGGCGCAGAGATAAAGCTAATCTCGGAGCTGTATTTGTCAGATCTTCCCCAATTATAAAAACGGTATCGTAATGTTCTGCTTCTCCCATAGAAGGGGTTTTGATTTTCCCATCTCTCAAAATAGTCTTAACACGCTCGACCAGCTTTCCTTCTTTTTCAGATATCCCGGCATAAAAGTTTTCTTTTCCCACCAATCGTTGAAGCATATAGTTCGATTCTAAAGAAGCACGGGGAGAGCCAATGCCGATAGTATGCTTACTCGAGTTTATTGTTTTTTTAATTTCTTCCAGCGCTTCTGCTTTATCGATTTGCTCCTGTTTTCCTCCTGTTTTTTTAAAGGGGTACAACACTCTGTAGTCGCTGTTAGTGTATTCGTAGCCAAAACGTCCACGGTCACAGAGAAAATAACCGTTGACATCTTCATTATACCGGTCTAAAATTCGTCGGATACTTCCATAACGCTCACTGACCAATATATTACAGCCGAGGCTACAGCCATGACAGATTGAAGGCACTGAGGTCAAATCCCATTTTCGCGTGTAATGTTTAGCCAAAGTCTTATCGGTAAACACACCGGTAGGGCAAACTTCTACGAGGTTTCCACTGAATTCATTTTCCAAGGTGCCGTCTTGGGTTCGACCAAAATAAACAGAACTCGCGATATGCCTGACACTCAAATCTACTCCATCAGCATAATCGTTATAAAACCGCACACAGCGATAGCATTGGATACACCGGTTCATTTCATGATCTATGAACGGACCTAAATATTGATCTCGAAGGGTTAGTTTATTAAAATCGAATCGGCGATAGTTGTGGCCGGTCATAATGGTCATATCTTGTAAATGACATTCTCCACCTTCATCACAGACCGGGCAATCGTGTGGATGGTTAATCATCAGCGCCTCAATAATGCCGGCTCTGAACTCCTTTGCCCAAGGAGCTTCAATCGAAACGCGCATTCCATCGGTAACCTTCTGCATACAGGCCATAACCAACTTGCCTTCGGTATCATTTTCATCTTTGTAATTGATTACACCACATTGCCGGCAGGCACCGACAGAATCCATTGCGGGATGCCAGCAGAAATATTCCAGGTCTAATCCTAATGACAAGCAAACTTCCAGAAGGTTTTTTCCTTCCTCAACTTCATATTCTTTATCGTCTATATATATTGTAGCCATTATAATTCGTATTTAATAGATTCAATTTTTATATGAGCATTTTTTGTTATGGATATGAGCTTCGAAATCTTCTTTAAAATATTTAAGAGCGCTTTGCAGTGGTTCCATAGCACCGGGAGCTAAAGCACAATAGGTATTTCCCGGAGCCATAAAGCGAGTCTGAAAGCTCAAAATCTCCAAATGTTTTTCAATCCCTCGGCCATCCTCTAAGGCTCTTAGTATCTTTTCGACCCAAGGCAATCCTTCTCGGCATGGAGTGCACCATCCGCAGGATTCTTGTGCAAAAAACTTCTCCAAGCTCAACACCAATCCAACAGGGCAAGTCTTGTCGTCCAAAACGATGATTGTACCTGTTCCCAATCGACTTCCAATCTCCTCAGGGCCTTCAAAATCCATTTTGACATCGAGGTGTTCTTTCGTCATAAAATCTGTTGATCCTCCACCGGGTAAACACCCTCTGAATTCAAGGCCTTCCATCATTCCGTTGGCGTGTTCTTCCAAAATCTCTCTAAGGGTAACTCCTAAAGGTAATTCCCAAATACCGGGATTTTTAACACGGCCACTTGCTCCGTATAATTTCGTACCTCCGCCTTTTTCGGAGCTGCTCAAATCGTTGAACCACTGTGCTCCTTTATGAATAATATGGGGGATATTCGCAAAGGTTTCTACATTATTGACTATCGTCGGTTTTCCAAACAATCCACTCACTTGTGGAAATGGAGGTTTGCTTCGAGGAACAGCTCTTTCACCTTCAAGAGCATTGAGCAGGGCTGTTTCTTCACCACAGATATATCTTCCAACACTGGAATGCAATTGCATCTCTAAATCCAAGCCTTTTTTCATTATATTCTTTCCCAAATAACCGGCATCATAAGCTTCTTGAAGAGCTTTCTCCAATGCTTTGGCAGCTCGATGATATGCCCATCGCAGAAAGATAAAGGAGATATTTGCTTGAACGGTATAGGCGCTGATTATCATGCCTTCGATTACCTGATGAGGGTTTGTCTCAAGCAGTAAACGATCTTTAAAAGTGCCGGGTTCCATCTCATCAGCGTTGCAAATAATATATTTGGTTTCGGTATTATCTTCACCAGTGGGGACAAAACTCCACTTCAGACCTGTGGGAAACCCACCTCCACCGCGACCGCGAAGGTTTGAATCTTTGACCTCTTGCAGAACTTCTTCAGGTGTCATTTCCAGGGCTTTCTTTAAGCCTTGATACCCACCGGTTTTTTCATATTCTTTTAGCGTTAGCCAAGTTCCGTCACTTTTTATATGTTCGGTTAATGGTCTTTCCATTTTATTTGTAATTATCTAATATTTCGTCTAATTGTTCTACTGTCACATCGCGGTATAAATCTTCATCTACTTTTATTACCGGGGCACCATCACATGCTCCTAAGCAAACTATGGGCAACAAGGTAAATCTGTCATCTTCGGTTGTTTGGCCCAAATCGATTCCCAGTTTTTCTTTCAGTGCCTCCATAATCTTTTCATAATCCATAATCCAACAGCTGACACTGTCGCAAACGAAAACCACATGCCGACCCACCGGTTGTCTGAAAATAATGTTATAAAAGGTAGCTACACCGTCAATCTCCTCAACTCCCATGTCTAATATTGGAGCTAATTCTTTAAGCGCCTGGTCGGACACCCAGCGGTTGTGTTTTTGCACGACTTTGAGGGCATCGATACAGGCAGCGCGTTTATGAGGCACATGTTTGAAATGACTCTCAATTTCTTTTATCGCTTCTTTCGATATAACCTTATTGTTGTCGCTCATTTTTATTTACTTTTAAATTTTCATCTGTCTATATCGGATAATACATAATCCACACTTCCCAAAATTGCCATAAAATCAGCAACGGTATAACCTATACTGATGTATGGTACAAATTGAATAGCCGGAAAGGACGGGGTTCTAATCCTGGTTCTATATGAAGTTGTACTGCCATCACTAATCAAATAATAGCCGTTATTCCCTTTGGTACCTTCAATAGCCATAAGACCTTCTCCCGGCGGGACTACCGGCCCCCAACTCACGCCGACAAAATGATGAATCAAGGTTTCAATATCTTTCATGGTTTTATCTTTTCGTGGCGGCATAGCCAAGGAATCATCTGACTTATAATGCCCGCTCGGCATATTATTCATACACTGCTCGATAATTCGCAAGCTTTGTCTTATTTCGGCTACACGAACTTTCGAACGGGCGAGACAATCTCCATCCTTCTCGACTGGAATATCAAAATCAAAGTCTTCAAATCGGGAATAGGGTTGTTTTTTTCTAAAATCCCAATCAAATCCGGTAGCTCGTAATCCGGGACCGGTAATTCCCCATTCTATAGCTTCTTCGGTTGTATAAATCCCTATCCCTTCTGTACGTCGGATAAATACTTCGTTTCGCAGGATCAGCTTGTCATACAATTTTAATTGTTTTCGCATATAGCCGATAAACTCCTTGACCATTCCTTTCCATCCTTTGGGAAGGTCTTGAGAGACACCTCCAATTCTAAACCAATTAGGGTGCATGCGTGCACCGGTAATAGCTTGGATAAGGTCAAACAATTTTTCACGATCGTTAAAGGTTAAAAAGACCGGCGTCATCATTCCCAGATCTTGTGCGAAGGTTCCGTACCAGACCAAATGACTGGAAATCCGAAACAACTCGCTCATCATTATGCGAATATATTGTGCGCGTTTAGGAACCTCGATATCTCCCATTTTCTCAATCGCCATGACATAGGGAAAGTTATTCATCACTCCTCCCAAATATTCCACTCGATCGGTATAAGGAATGAAGGTGTGCCAAGATTGACGTTCCCCCATTTTTTCGACACCGCGATGATGAAATCCAATATCCGGAGCTGTCTCGATGATGATTTCACCATCCATTTTCATGATAAATCGTAAAACACCATGTGTACCTGGGTGTTGTGGTCCTAAGTTGAGGAACATCACATCTCCGTTTTTTGTGGTCTTGTCCATTCCCCATTCTTCAGGTTTAAATTGTAATAGGTCCCAGTCTCTGTATTTATCTTCATCGGGCAATTGAAACTCTCCCATCTCTGTAGCTCGGGCGGGATGTTGTTTTTGCAAGGGGAAACCTTCCCAATATTGCGGCATTAAAATCCGTCTCAAATTAGGATGGCCATTAAATTTTATCCCAAACATATCATAGACTTCCCGTTCATACCAGTTGGCTACGGGAAAAACAGAAGTTAAAGAATCGACAGTAGGTTCAGTTTTCAAGGTTGGTACTTTTAACCGCAGGTATTCATTTCGGCTAAAAGAAAGCAAGGTATAAACCAAGGTAAAGACGCTTTCCGGTTGTCCTTCACGGTGTTCTCGAGCCTGCTCATCTATAGCAGTCAGGTCATAGAGCATTTCATAGGGCAGCGCAATTTCATTCTTCAAAAAGGCAATAACCTCAATGATGTTTTCAGGGGCTATCCAGAGCGTAGGGAATTTATCCGCCGTTTTCTGAATAGTCAGAAGAGCTCCTTCAAATTTTTGTTCTATGTCTGAGATGACCTCATTTTTCTCTACCATGGTTCAATAAACATCAGTCGTTTTTATTTTTAATTAAATTCTCATCAATTTATCTTACACGCTGTCGGGTGGTCGTATTTTTCCCATTTTCATTCTTTCCTCCCGCTTTCGTGATTTTAGGGAAGTCAATTTTTGCTTTTGTACTCCCTGATCGCCAATCATCCAATTTAGTGGCCGTTTTTCTGTTCCAATCACATCTTGCAACTGAACAATTCCTTCGAGGAAGGCATCGGGGCGTGGCGGACAGCCGGGAACGTAAACATCGACGGGCAAAAATTTATCAACGCCTTGAACGACGCTGTAGATATCGTACATTCCGCCTGAATTGGCACAAGACCCCATGGAAACCACCCATCGGGGTTCCATCATCTGTTCGTACATTCTTTGGATTACCGGGGCCATTTTTATAAAAACCGTTCCGGCAATAACCATCATATCAGCTTCTCTGGGGGTTCCACGAATAACCTCGGCTCCGAAGCGCGAAATATCATATCGACTGGTAATACTTGTTGCCATTTCAACATAGCAACAAGACAAACCGAAATTAAAAGGCCAAACGGAATTTTTTCTACCCCAAGCAATAAGATCTTCCATCCGAGTCAGCACCACCGATTTTTGCACGGTTTCTTCGAAAGAACTATTACCCTTAACTACATCAGTAGGATTATCAGCTTTTGTTGTCCACCATTTCATATTTTATTTGTTTTTAATTTGTGATATGCTTTTAAAATCTTCTTTCCATCAGGTCCAAAATCCAAGGCACCGATTCGCCACAGATAAATCAGTACGGCCAACAAATCCAGAATAAAAGTGAATACTGCTATATAGCCGACCCACCCTACTTCTTTAGCGGCCACAGCCCAGGAAACAATAAATACGACCTCCAAATCAAAAATCACAAAGAACATAGCAATTGCATAGAAATGGATAGAAAACCGCATTCGTGCTGAATCTGTAGTTTTTATTCCCGACTCAAAAGGTTCCTGTGTCGCATCTTCTAAATGTCTTTCTCCTAAAAAGTAGGACAGTACCAGCATTATGATTGGCAAAGCGATTGCTAAAATCACGTAAAGCAATAAAGGCCAGAGGGTTGGATAAGAAGCTAAAATCATAATTAAAATTTAAGCTTTGTTTATTGTTACACAATTTACTCAAATTATATCCCAATAAAGAAGATAGGTTTATATTTATAATGGTTTTAAATAACAAATTCAGCGGAATCGGCATTTTTTTAACGCATTTTTTGCGCAAACAAAACTCTTGAATAATGAAGGAAGAGCGGAAGGTTTAAAATTATTAAGAAATAGAATTGGCGTTCAATTTATGATGTTTTTTTATTACAATAAAAAAGCACAGCCATTTCATTAAAAAACAGCTGTGCTTCTCGGATTAGCAATCCTCTCGGATTTAGTCCACGTTATCGTGGAGGAAAGAATTATTAGAACGAATTTGTGTTTCTCCGTCTTCTTCGGTTATACTTGACCGAGAGATTTTGTTTTCTGTATTCTTCGGTTTTCCCTCATTCAAATCGAGTCCGGCGCGTTTGTATGCAGGTTGATTTTCAAATTCGTCAATATTACTACTTTTTCTAAATTTATAATTGAACCTTTTCATCCGGGCTCGTCTTTCAGCTGCTCTCGCACTTATCTGATCAGCAATCGGGCTGTTTAAAGGATCTATTTCCTTCTTTGGTCTATCCGGATTCTCCTCCGTTCTTTCCCTTCGGAATTCTTCTCTTCTTCTGACCAATTTAGGTTTAAGTTCATCCTTATCCTCTTCCGGCTCAGGTTTAGCTTCATTTAGTTCTTTTTCTTTTTCCAAGTAATCTTCAAGACTGTATTTAACTACATTATTGTCTTTAGATTCTCCCGGAAATAATGTAACCGGATCTTGTTTTTCGGAATCATTTTTACCTTTCGGTTCTTCTTCAGCTTTGTTTTTTGCAGTTTCATCTTTTTCGTCTTCAGCTAAAGGAAAATCAAACTTAAACAAAGGTTGTTCTGTCGGATCTTTTTCAACTGTCTCTTCCGATTTATCATCAAATTCATCTTCAGTAGGTTCAGAAGCGGCTATAAAAACAAAATCGTTTTCATCATATTCCACTTTTTGATAGTCCACTTCCAAGTTTCTGATTATCTCAGAAGTTGGAATTAGCTGCATTTCATCTTGCAAAGACTCTTCTTCTATCTCATCATCCAGTGTATGGATAATCTTTTTTTCGGTCTTATTTTCATTATCATCTTTACGCGTTGGATTTTCTGAAACTGCCGAGCTATCCGGCGATAAATCTTGAACTGCTTTTTGCTCATCTTCAAGGATATGAATAACTTTTTTACCTTCGGTATTGATGATTTCATGTTGTTGATCTGCATTGAAGCCGGTGGCAATAATGGTAACTGCAATTCCATCGCCTAACTCTTCATCTTCTCCGACTCCCATAATAATATTTGCACCGTGGCCGGCTTTAGCTTGGATATGATCGTTGATCTCTCCGATTTCATCAATGGTGATTTCATCAGAGCCTGACACAATCAGCAACAATACGTTTTGAGCTCCCGTAATTTCATTATCATTTAGCAAGGGGGAATCCAATGCTTTTACGATAGCTTCTTGCGCTCGATTTCCTCCTGATGCTTTTGCTGATCCCATAATTGCTGTGCCGCTATCGCTCAATACGGTTTTGGCATCACGCAAGTCGATGTTTTGCATATAGTGATGCGTAATTACTTCTGCAATTCCTTTAGCTGCGGTAGCTAAGACTTCATCAGCCTTAGAAAAACCCGATCTAAATCCAAGATTTCCATAAACTTCTCGCAGTTTATTGTTATCAATGACGATGAGCGAATCGACATTTTTACGGAGTTTTTCCAGCCCACGGCGAGCTTGTTCATTTCTCATTTTCCCTTCAAATTTAAAAGGGATAGTTACAATTCCCACCGTAAGGATATCCATATCACGCGCTTGTTTAGCGATGATAGGTGCGGCTCCTGTTCCTGTACCACCACCCATTCCGGCGGTGATAAACACCATTTTGGTATTGGTATCAAGCAGGGTTTTTAAATCTTCATAACTTTCTAAGGCTGCATCTTCTCCAATATCGGGATTTGCTCCTGCGCCAAGTCCTTCGGTCAGGTTAACCCCTAACTGAACTTTTGTAGGCACGGGGCTATTTTCCAATGCTTGTGCATCTGTATTACAAATCACAAAATCAACGCCGTTAATTCCTTGTTGGAACATGTGGTTGATTGCGTTAGACCCACCACCTCCCACTCCAATTACTTTAATCACATTGGATCGATTTTTGGGCATATCGAACTGAATATTCATCTCTGTCTCGCTCATAATAAATTACTTTTGGGGGTTTCTAAATTTACTTTTATTGATTAATTAGCTATATTTTATTCTTTACTTTTATAGGACGGGCCTTATTCGGCATTGTCCAGGAATTCTTTAAATTTCTCGAACCATTTGTCAAATATATTCCGGCGATAATCTGCTGTGGAATCCATTTTTGCTTCCGGTTCAATTTCTTTTTCTTCTACTTCTTTCTCCTCCTTCAAATCTATTTCTTGTTCTTCGGTATTAGGAACATCAACCACAGGTTTTTCTTGAGAGGCTTCAAGTTTTTCTTTTTTCAATATTTCCAAGCTGTTTAGCACTAAACCGACTGCTGTAGCAAACAGCGGTTCTTTAATTTCTTTACTGTTGTCGCCAGCCAAATATTCGTTTGGATAACCAATTCGGGTATCCATTCCTGTAATATATTCTATCAATTGCTTGATATGTTTGAGTTGTGCTCCACCACCTGTCACTACAATTCCTCCGATCAGTTTTTTCTTTTGTTCTTCATATCCGTAGTTTTTGATCTCTAAGAAAACATCTTCAATAATCTCTACCACGCGATAATGGATAATTTGGGAGAGATTTTTCAAGGTTATCTCTTTGGGTTCTCTACCGCGCAATCCCGGGATGGATACAATTTCATTATCATTATTTTCTCCGGGCCAAGCCGAACCAAACTTAATCTTCAACAATTCGGCTTGTTTTTCAATAATGGAACAACCTTCTTTAATATCTTCGGTGATAACATTTCCACCGAAAGGAATTACCGCGGTATGTCTGATAATTCCATCTTTAAAAATGGCCAAATCTGTGGTTCCGCCACCAATATCGATCAGTGCAACTCCCGCTTCTTTTTCTTCTTTACTCAGCGTAGCATTTGCAGAAGCCAGAGGTTGCAAGGTCACTCCCGAGAGATCTAAACCGGCGCTTTTTACACATCGTCCAATATTTCGGATGGAAGAAATCTGTCCGACCACAACGTGGAAATTCGCTTCTAATCTAACGCCGTACATGCCCACAGGTTCATTGACATCTGGGTGTCCGTCCACTTTAAACTCTTGTGGGAGTACGTGAATAATTTCCTCACCGGGAAGCATGACCAATTTATGCACTTGATCACAAAGATTATTGACGTCTTCTTCCTCTATTACGCTATCGGAATCCGAACGGGTGATATAGTCACTGTGTTGCAAACTGCGGATATGTTGTCCTGCAATTCCCACCACCACTTCACTGATATCCAATCCCGAATCAGCTTCGGCATCTTGTACCGCTTGTTGAATGGAATTGATGGTTTGTGTAATATTATTTACCACTCCTCGATGTACTCCCAAACTTCTGGATTTACCGACTCCGAGGATTTCTAATTTGCCATATTCATTGGCACGACCGATCATTGCCACGATTTTCGTGGTTCCGATATCTAATCCTACTGCAATTGTGTTCTCTTCCATAATGACTATGCTTTCTTTTTTGTACATACCACTTGATTAGCGAATTTCAAATTCACCATCGAGTAGGTATTTAATAATTCATCTTTAACTGCTTTTTTATAAAATGCTCTAAAATTCATTAACTTTTCATCAATCTCTTTGATCTGACCAAAATTGACCTGTGTTGAACTCTCCCGTAGAGAAATTATATAATCTCCTGTGTTGGTTTTTGTCATTCCTGTAAAATGCTTAATTAAAAACTCATCTTTATCAATCCGTTCCAACAACGGGAAAAGCGTGGAAATATCGGTGGAGTCGATGCCGCTGACCAAGGGGACTCGTGCGGAATAATTAGAAGACAAAGGCATTTTACAGCCTTCCTTATCAATATAAAATGGTTTTTCACCGGTCACTCTTGCTAATGGCACGCGTTGTGTAATTTTTATTCCTAAATCTTTTCTAATCGTTTGAAAAACTTGAGCGTCTGCTATCATAGGGTTCAAGTTTAGTCTCTCTTCTATCTCATTCAAACTTAAACTATCTTTTACTTGCTTCCTATCAGGCTTCTCTTTAACTATCAACAAGTTACTAACATCTTCTTCGGTTATGAATATGTTCTGCGCATTGGTATATTCTATATTTATCGAACCTTGTTTTCGCTTATTATTTCTTTCCGCAGAAAATCCAAAGAGGAAAATCAGAATCCCCAACACCACCACGGCCTGTATGATTTTCAGATTAATTTTCATCGTTCAAAGCTTTTAATAAAGGTTCTACTTCATTTCCAATATCTCCGGCTCCTAAAACCAACACCACTTCCGGTTGCATATTTTTCACGGTTTCCGGCAATTCCTTTTTATCCGCCATTTTCTTTTTTTCAACAGACATCAACCTCAACAAATACTTAGCATCTATCCCGGGGATTGGCAATTCTCTTGCAGGATAAATCGGCAACAACACTACTTGATCAAATTTTGATAAACTCGTGGCAAATTCTTCCGCGAAATCTCTTGTTCGAGAATATAAATGCGGTTGAAAAACAGCCATAATATTTTTGTCCGGATACATTTCTCTGGCAGCTTGATAGACTGCTTTTATTTCTTCCGGGTGGTGGGCGTAATCTTCAACTACCACAAGTCGACCAGTTTTAAGTCTGTAGGAGAATCTTCTTTCCACTCCTTTGAAAGACTGCAAAGCTTTTTTCAATTTCTCTGGAGTTGCGCCATACGATATTGCCATCGCTAAAGCCATTCCCGCATTCATCAAATTATGTCGGCCGGGTAAGGAAAACTCAAAATTCGATATCTTTTTTCCATCGTGTTTTAAGTCGAAGTGATATCGGCCGGAATGAATTTTGATATTTCTTATTTCAAAATCTGCTTCCATTTCTATACCGACTGAATTTCCTTCAAGGTTTAGTCCTTTCTTATAAAAGAGGTTATCTGCCGCAGGTAATTTATTTGAAAATTCTTCAAAGGAATTAATCAATTCTTCTACATTTCCATAAATATCTAAATGATCGGGATCCATCGAGGTGATGGCTGCGTATTTCGGATGTAATTTTAAAAATGACCGGTCATATTCATCTGCTTCTACCACGCAAGCATCTTTTCCGTCATGGATAAAATTGGAATTGTAGTTTTCCGCAATTCCACCTAAAAAAGCAGTGATATCAAATCCACTTTGCTTGAGCAGATGGGCCAAAATTGCAGAAGTTGTTGTTTTTCCATGCGTTCCTGCCACGGCAAGGGTGGGGATTTCCTTTGTGATTTTCCCTAAAACAGCCGCTCTTTTTTCGATTTGAAAACCGTTTGATTTAAAGTGTTCTAAAATCCTCAAATCTTTTGGAACCGCAGGGGTATAAACTATTAAAGTATTTCCCGGATCATCAAATGATTCCGGGATTTGATCGACGTTATCTTCAAAGCTGATCGCTATGTCTAAATCAATTAATTTTTCAGTCATCTTACCGGGTGTTTTGTCATATCCGGCCACTTGTTTTCCGTTCAACACAAAATACTGGGCGAGCGCACTCATCCCTATTCCTCCAATTCCGAGGAAATAAATATGTTGTATGTGATTGAACAGTTTCATCTTACTTCTCGTTAATTAATTTATCAATTTCATCAACTATATCCTTTGTTGCTTCCGGCTTCGCCATTTCTTTTATGTTTTCGGATAATTGCTTACCCCTGTTTTCGGAAGTCAACATATTTTCTAATTCATTTTTAAATTTTTCTTCTAACTCACTTTCTTTAATTACCACTGCCGCATTTCTATCAGCTAAAGCACGCGCATTTTTAGTTTGGTGGTCTTCCGCCACATTTGGGGATGGAATAAGCATCGTGGGTTTTCCTACTACACACAACTCACTCACCGCACTTGCGCCTGCTCTGGAAATTATCAAATCTGCAGCGGCATAAGCTAAATCCATCCGATCTATAAACCGATGTACTTGGATGTCGGTTTCCCGATTATATTTCGAATAATCTTGGTAATAGAGTTTACCACACTGCCATACCACTTGCACATGTCGATTTTTAAAAAACGCAACGTGTGCTGCTGTAATTTCATTGATTCGTTTTGCGCCGAGGCTTCCTCCCAAAACCAAGAGTGTTTTTTGATCAGCTTTCAACTTAAAAAATGAAATAGCTTCTTTGCGTTTTGAGTTTACTTCCAACAAATCACTTCTCACCGGATTTCCCGTCACTACAATTTTTTCTTCAGGGAAATATTCTTGCATATTTTCATAGGCTACACAAATTTTAGATGCGTTTTTAGCCAACCATTTATTGGTTATTCCGGCGTAAGAATTTTGTTCTTGTATTAGCGTTGGGATAGCTCTTTTTTGAGCAGCTCTCAATATTGGGCCACTGGCAAAACCACCGGTTCCGATTGCTAAATCAGGTTTAAACTCACCGATAATTTTTTTGGCTTTAAGCAAGCTGTCGATTAACTTTAACGGAAACAACAAGTTTTTCACGGTCAGTTTTCTCTGTAACCCGGAAATCCATAATCCTTTAATTGCGTATCCTGCGGCGGGAACTTTTTGCATTTCCATTCGATCTTTAGCGCCGACAAATAGGAATTCCGCATTGGGATGCCGTTTTTTCAATTCATCCGCGATGGCAATAGCGGGGTATATGTGCCCTGCTGTTCCCCCTCCCGATAATATGAATTTCAGTTTTTTCATATCGCTTCACTTAAGATTTCCAACGGATTTTCCTCTTCATTTTCTTTTAATTCCTTTTCTTTAGCTTCATCTCTTTTCAGACTCACCCCTTAAATAATTCCGATAGCGGCACAAGTCATCCATATCGAACTTCCTCCATCGCTGATCAGCGGAAGGGTTTGACCGGTCACGGGGAAAAGTTGTACCGCAACTGCCATATTGATAAAAGCTTGGAAAATGATGGGTAATCCCAATCCAATCACCAAAAGTTTTCCAAAGATGCTGTTGGATTTTGTTGAAATTATCAAGAACCTAAACAACAGCCATAAATAAGCTATCATTACTCCAAACCCACCGATCAGTCCCATCTCTTCGACGATAATGGCAAAAATAAAATCTGAAGAGGATTGTGGCAGGAAATTTCTTTCCACACTCTTTCCTATTCCGACTCCGGTAATTCCTCCTCTGGCAATGGCCATTTTAGATTTTTCGATCTGATAATCATCTTTTGCATTTTCTCCTGCCATATAATTTTCAATACGATTGGACCAAGTGTCCACACGATTCGGCATAATTTCAGGAAATGCCTTAGTGAACAAAATAAAAACACCGAGGATTGCAATTCCTATTCCCACTACATAAAGCAAGTATTTAAAAGGGTATCCGCCAATAAAACACAGCAGTAATACCATTGTAAAAGTAATGGCAGCGGTTGAAAAGTTAGCGGGCAGAATTAAACCGACAACAACAAATACAATTATCCATAAAGGGAAAATACTTTTTTTAAAAGTGATATCCTTATCTTTTATTTTGGAAAGATACCGAGCGACATACACCATCAACACCACTGTAGCTAATGCCGAAGTTTGGAAGGATTTATTGATCAAGGGAATTGTAATCCATCGACTTGCTCCTGCTCCTTGAATAACAGTTCCTTGACTTAAGGTATAAATCAATAATCCGATAATAATTGGGATTCCTATGATAGAGAGCCCTTTAAAATATTGGTAAGGCACTTTATGCACGGCAAACATAATCACGAATCCTAAAAAGATATGAATGAAATGACTAAACAGATATTGGATGGTGCTTCCATCTCCGTATAGATAAGCCAAATTACTGCTGGCACTATATATCGGGAGGAAGGAAAACACCGCCAATAAAGCAGTAGCTGCCCACACTGACTTATCGCCTTTCAGTCTTGCAAAGAAATTCTTAAGTTGTATGTTATTATTTCCCGACACTTTTGTCCTTATTTAATTATCTCGTTTATAGATTTCTCACTGCTTCTTTAAATTGGTTGCCTCTATCTTCATAATTCTCAAACAAATCAAAGCTTGCACAAGCCGGGGAAAGTAAAACTGTATCTCCTTCTTCTGCAAACTGGTATGCCATACCGACTGCTTCTTTCATAGATCCGGCTTCGACTATATTATCTATACATTTGTTGAAACTTTTTATAATTCTTGTATTATCAATTCCCAAACAAATAATCGCACTTACCTTTTCATTGACCAAGGGCAACAATTCGGTATAATCATTTCCTTTATCTACTCCACCAACAATCCAAATGGTTTTAGGGCGAACGGTTTGTAAGGCGTAGAAAGTTGCATTGATGTTGGTTGCTTTGGAATCGTTGATATATTCCACATTTTTAATTTTCATCACTTTTTCCAAGCGATGTTCCACGCCATGAAAACTTTCCAAACTATCTCTAATGGTTTGTTTTCTAATTTTCAACAAATTGGCAACTGTTGACGCTGCCATGGCATTTTTCGCATTATGTTCTCCTTTCAATCCTACACTTTCTGTAGGAATACTAAATATTCTATCTTCCAAAGTTGTTGTCATTTCGTTGTTTTTAATTTCCGTTTTCCATCCATCAATATTTCTAAATGAAAAAGGGATTTTTTTTGATTGTATTTTTCGTTTTTGCACTTCTTCAGCAACCCTCTCATCATCGGCATCATATATAAAATAATCTTCTTCAGTCTGATTTTCAGTAATCCTGAATTTCGCATCGATATACTTTTTAAAATCTTGATTATATCGATCTAAGTGGTCGGGTGTAAGATTAGTTAACACAGCGATATGGGGTTGAAACTGCACGATATCGTCTAACTGAAAACTGCTTACTTCCAACACGTAATAATCCGGATTGGGAAATTCGGCTACTTTAGCCGAGAAGCTATCTCCGACATTTCCGGCCAAAACATATCCAAGTCCGGCTTTCTTAAAAGTATAAGCAAGCCAATTGACCACGGTAGTTTTACCATTGCTACCTGTTACGGCTATTATTTTGGCGTTGGTAAATCTCGAAGCAAATTCAATTTCAGAGACTATCGGAATTCCTTTTTCTTTAATTTTTTTCACTAAAGGAATCTCATCGCTGATGCCGGGGCTTTTCACCACTAAATCAGCTTTTAGAATTTTCTCTTCTGAATGTTTTGCTTCCTCCCAATCGATTTTATGTTGTAAAAGAACTTTTTTATACTTTTCTTTTATTTCTTGACTGTCGGTTATAAAAATGTCATAGCCCTTCTTTTTCCCCAAAACGGCGGCACCGACTCCACTTTCTCCTGCCCCAAGTATGACTAATTTCTCTTTCATCTCATCTAACTTTCAGGGTTACAATAGTCATAATAGCCAGCATAATCCCTATAATCCAAAACCGCACGACAATTTTACTTTCGTGAAATCCCAGTTTTTGATAATGGTGATGCAAGGGTGCCATCAAAAAAACTCTTTTTCCTATTCCTGTTTTTTTCTTGGTAAATTTAAACCAGCTCACCTGCAATACCACCGACAAATTTTCAACTAAAAACACCCCGCATAATACCGGGATTAGCAATTCCTTTCTTACCGCAATGGCTAAAACTGCGATAATGCCTCCGATGGTTAAACTTCCGGTATCTCCCATAAAAATTTGTGCGGGATATACGTTATACCAAAGAAAACCGATTAGTGCTCCGGCTAAGGCTGTAATAAAAACGGCCATTTCACCGGAATTAGGGATATTCATTACATTGAGATAATCCGAGAAAATTATATTTCCCGAGACCCACGCAAATATGGCTAATGCCAAAACTGCTATGGCTGATGTTCCTGCTGCCAGTCCATCTAAACCGTCGGTGAGGTTGGCTCCATTAGAAACTGCGGTAACAATAAAAATCACGATGGGGATAAAAATCAGCCAAGCATATTTTGCCAACGACGGGTTAATCCAACTGATTAAACTGGCATAATCAAATTCATTTTTCTTAAAAAACGGAATAGTAGTTTTGGTGGATTTATGTGGTTCTCCATAAGCTGAAGACATCACCATTTCTGTTTGATCAGCAGCGACTTGATTTTTTTGTTTTTCACGGATTGTGATATCGGGATGGAAATACATGGTAACTCCCACAATGATTCCTAAACCAATTTGACCGACCACTTTGAACTTGCCTTTTAATCCTCCTTTATTTTTTTTAAATACCTTGATATAATCGTCGAGGAAACCAATTCCGCCCATCCATAAAGTAGCTACTATCAGAAGGATAACATAAATATTATCGAGCTTGGCAAACAGCAAAACAGGAATAATTGTTGCCAGAATAATAATCAAGCCGCCCATGGTGGGGGTTCCCGCTTTTTCTTCTTGACCTTCCAGCCCCAATTCTCGTACTGTTTCACCTATTTGTTTAGCTCTTAGGAAGTTAATAATCCGTCTTCCAAAAACAGTTGATATTGCTAAGGAGAAAATAATAGCCATGCTCGCCCGGAAAGTTATATATTGAAATAACTGTCCTCCAGGGATGTCATATTGGGAATCTAAAAAATCAAACAAATAATACAACATAGTTTACGGCACTTTTCTCATTTTTTTAAGCTTATTAAAAACTCGGTTACCAACTCCATATCATCAAAATGATGACGTTCTCCGTGAATCTCCTGATAGGATTCGTGTCCTTTTCCGGCGATTAAAATAATATCTTTCTCTTCTGCCATCACACAAGCGGTTTTAATGGCTTGTCTACGATTAACTATGGCGAGGGTTTTATGTGTGTTTTGCGGCTCTACTCCAGCTTCAACATCTTTAATGATCTGTTCCGGATCTTCTGTTCTGGGGTTATCGCTGGTATAAATTACTTTGTCGCTTAATTGAGCAGCAATCCTTCCCATCAAAGGGCGTTTGTTTTTATCTCTATCTCCGCCACATCCTACCACGGTGATTAAACTTTCGTTTTTAGGACGGATTTTATTGATGGTTTTCAACACATTTTCCAAAGCATCCGGGGTATGTGCATAATCTACAATAGCGGTGATTTCTTTTTGCGCAGAAATAAAATGTTCGAATCTTCCTTCGACAGCATCCAGATTACTGAGTGTTTTTAAATTCTCTACCGTGTCCATTTTCAACAAATCTGCGCTGGCATAAATGGCCAATAAGTTATAGGCATTAAAGTCTCCGATAAGTTTTGTCCAAACTTCCTGTTGATTTATCACCATCAACATTCCTTGAAAACTTCCTTCCAGAATTTTTGCGGTATAGTCTGCTGCGGATTTCAGCGCATATGTTTTCTTATGTGCCTTGGTGTTTTGCAACATAAAAAGGCCGTTTTTATCATCTCTATTGGTCAATGCAAAAGCATTTTTAGGCAGCTGATCAAAAAACTTCTTTTTTGTATTTCGGTATTCTGCAAAATCTTTGTGATAGTCCAAGTGATCTTGAGACAGATTCGTAAAAACCCCTCCGGCAAATGCTAAGCCTGCTGTTCGTTTTTGATGAATTCCATGAGAGCTAACTTCCATAAAGCAATATTCTACCCCTGCTTCATTCATTTTTTTCAAATAGCTGTTTATGGTAATTGAATCAGGCGTGGTAAGCCGGGTAGCAAATTCTTGGTTTCCGATTTTAATATTTACTGTAGAAATCAATCCAACTTTATAGCCGGCATTTGAAAACATTTCGTGCAGTAAGGTAGTCACGGTAGTTTTTCCATTTGTTCCGGTAACTCCCACCAATTTTAAGTTCTCCGATGGGTTTTCAAAATAATTTGCCGCTAAAACCGCCAAGGCTTCTTTTGAATCCAACACGTTTACATAGGTAACTTTTTCGGATAATGTTTCGGGCAACTCTTCACAAACCACAGCTACAGCTCCGGCTTGGACAGCTTGTTCAATATATTGGTGTCCATCGGTGGCTGATCCTCTTATGGCCACAAAAAGTGTATTCGCAGCAATTTTGCGGGAGTCGAAAACCACCTCTTTAATTGATCGGTCGGTTTTCCCTTTGACCTTCTCAATGCGAACCTTATATAGTATGTCTTTTAACTGTTTCACTTGGCAGTTAGTTTTACGATTCTATCTTTTTTGATTTCTTCTCTTGCAACGACAGCTTGTGCAGCGATAATTCCACTTCCATTCAACTGAACATTCCATCCCATATTTTCTAATAGCGGAACGGCATCCATAGCAGAAAGTCCGATTACATCAGGCAATTCTGTTTTGGTTTGTTGAGCCAATTCATAATATTTTTCAAAATTTTCTGCAGCTTTATTATTAGTTGTCATCAACGTTTTTAAGGTATCGACAATTGGCGTTCTGGTATACATTTTTTCGGCTATTTCTTTAAAAGCAGGAGCAGCCACTTGACTTCCATAAAATCCTTTTCGGCTATCGGGATTGTTGATGACCACCATACAGGAGTATTCGGGGTTATCTGCGGGAAAATACCCGGCGAAGGAAGCCGTATACTGGCGTCTTCCCGAAGACCCGTAGCTGGCTTGTGCTGTTCCTGTTTTCCCGGCCATGGGCAAGTAATTGGATTTTACCGCACCTGCCGTTCCTTTTAGAACTGCATTTCGCATCAAGGTTTGGGCGATTTTTGCCGTTTCTCGAGAACAAACTGAATTTTGAACTTTTTTTCCATCAAAATCTTCGACTAAACGATTGCGATCTCGGATTTCTTTAATCAATCTGGGTTTTACTTGAATGCCGTCATTGGCAATTGCATTATAGAAATTCAAAATCTGTAACGGCGTTAGGCTAACTCCGTATCCAAAAGACATCCAAGGCAAAGTTGTTCCGTACCAGTTTTTATCGCCCGGGTGAGGAAGATGGGGTCTGCCTTCTCCTTTGATCTCCAATCCAATTTTTTGTCCCAAGCCCATATATTCCAAGCGATTTACAAAAGCACTTGGATTATTTTTATATCCTTCGGTAACGATTTTTGAGAAAACCGTATTAGAAGAGACCTCAAAAGCGCGTGCTGCGGAAATTTCTCCATATCCATTTATATCTGAATCTCTGACGTACCGGTCGTAGTATCTCACCCTTCCCCCTTCAGAATCAAAAACGGTTGAAGTATCGATTACCTTATCTTCCAAAGCTGCGACGATTACCGGGAGTTTAAAGGTAGAGCCGGGTTCTTGACTTTCCCAGATGGCATAATTTCGTTTTTCGTAATACCAGCCTTCCTCTGTTCGACCTAAGTTGGCCATACCTTTAATCTCACCGGTTTTCACCTCCATAATAATGGCGGTACCGTGGTCGGCTTCATATTTCTCTAATTGTCTTAACAAAGCATGGTGAACAATGTCTTGAACATTCACATCGATGGTTGACATTACGTCCAGTCCATCTTTAGGTTCAACTTCATTGGCATCACCTACCGGTTTCCATAGTCCTTTAGCTATTTTTTGTTTGAGTCTTTTTCCATCTCGGCCTTTTAAATATTCGTTATATGCACCTTCCATTCCGGATATGCCGTGACCAACTGTTCTTTCGGCAATTTTCCCCAACGGTAATTCTCGCATTGTCGCTTGTTCGGTAATAATTCCACCTCGGTAAGGTCCTTTTTCAAAGAGCGGGAAATTCTTGATAGACATATAGTCTGAGTATCGCAAGTCTTTAGCGATTAACAAATAGCGATTCCCTTTCAGTCTGGCTTGTTGCAAACGGTTTTTATGATATTCCGGTGATTTCCCCAACAAGTCTGAAAGTTCTTTTGACAGAGGGATGAGGTTTTCATCGAAATCTTTTTGACTGACGGTTAAGGCATCAAATCGCACGTCATATTTAGGTACAGAAGTAGCTAATAAGCTACCATTAGCATCGTATAAATTTCCTCGATTTGCGGGAATAGTGAAATTTCTATACACACTTTTCTGAGCTAAATCTTCGTATTCCTTTCCATAAACGAACTGAATATTGAGTAATTTAAAGCCTACAGTTACGGCAAAGACAAACATCAAGGCCACAACCAAGTAAAACTTATTCAATATTTTTCTTTCGTTTGTCATAATAAACTTTACTGCTCTACTATTACTTTTTGCGGAGGTGTATTTAAAAGCTTAATTCCTTTTTCTTTCATTCTGGTGCTGATATTCGACTCCATTTTCATTTTCATCAGTTGTTGTCGTTGATCTACAAATTCACTTCTCAATTGACGAACAATTGCTTGTCGTTTGGCTATTTCATGAACTTTTTGTTCTGCTTTATGAGATCGACCAATCATTAGAATCGCCAACAGCGCACAAAACAGAATAAATTTCCAATTTTGAAAAGCATCTTCACTTATCAAAAACTTTCCTTTTAATATGTCGTATATTCTACTTCTCATCTTCTAATCGTTCTCCTATTCTCAATTTTGCACTTCTTGCTCTTGGATTTTCTTCAATCTCTTCTTTTGTCGGGGTTTGCATTTTGCCTACTTTTTTGAACGGCACATAAAAGTTGCCATACAAGTCCTTTTCCGGTTTTCCTTTGAACATTCCATCTCTTATAAACCGCTTCACCAAGCGATCTTCTAAGGAGTGATAGGATATCAAACTCAGTCGACCACCTGGTTTTATCAATTCTTTTGACTGTAATAACATCTCTTTTAAAACCTCGAGTTCTTGATTGACCTCAATTCGTATTGCTTGAAAAATCTGTGCTAAGACTTTATTTTGCCTACCTTTAAAAAGCCAAGGCCAAACCAGTTTTTTTAATTCTCCACTGGTTTCAATCTTTTTTTCAGCTCTTTGCTCAACGATCAATCTCGCCAGATTGGGGGCATTTCTCAATTCTCCATAGCTATAAAACATTTCGCGCAAGTCATTTTCCGGATATCGATTAACCACCTCATAGGCACTTAATTCTTGATGTTGGTTCATCCTCATATCCAACTTGGCATCAAATCGAGTTGAAAACCCTCGTTCTGCTTCATTAAATTGATGAGAGGAAACACCAAAGTCCCCTAAAATTCCGTCAATTTTCTCTATTTCCTCTTTCTGTAAAAATTCTTGAAGAAATCTGAAATTAGCGATGATCAATTTAAAACGTTCGTCTTCAAAAGCATTGGCTTGTGCATCGGGATCCTGATCAAAGGCAATTAATTTACCCGTTGGTGCTAATCTTTTTAAAATTTCAGCCGAATGGCCTCCACCTCCAAAAGTGAGATCGACATAAACGCCTTCAGGATTGATATTCAATCCATCTACGCTTTGTTTCAACAAAACCGGTACGTGATATTTAGACGTTGAATTCTTCATCTCCCATTACTTCTTCAGCCAAGTCAGCAAAATCATCTCCTGCCTCACTAATGGCTTGTTCATATTTCGTTTTATCCCATATTTCAACAATATTTATGGCTGACGACAGGACAATTTCCTTGTCCAATCCCGCAAAATCATAGAGGTCTTTTGGCACCAATAATCTTCCGCTGCTGTCCATATCAATCATCCGAACCCCGGCGGTAAAAGCTCTAATAAAATCGTTGTTTTTCTTTTTGAATCGGTTTAGTTTGTTGATTTTGCCCATCAATGTTGACCATTCTTCCATGGGGTACAATTCTAAGCAAGGTTGAAACACCGACCGTTTTAGCACAAACCCTGCATCGAGATAAGGCAACACCTGCTTCTTCAGCTTTGCCGGCAGAAGCAGACGACCTTTCGCGTCGATTTTGCACTCGTATGTTCCTATCAAATTCAGCATTGCGGTGTTTTCAACCTCAAAGATATCGAAATTTCTTCCACAATTCCCCACTTTTTACCACATTGTTGATAACTTTTGAAAACTTGAAGATTTTAATTTGCGGCAAAAAGCATTACATACTCATTATCAACGGGTTAGTAAATAAAAAAAGAAGTGGGAAATTTACGCTTAAATTCACTTTAGGCATAACAAAGAAGATCAAATTCGTTTTTAAATATTAATTATGCGGAGGTAGATAGTTTTAAAATTAAAGGTGGAAACTTGTTTTTCTTAGGATATATGTGTTACATTCCCCTTCTTATATTTTTTCAAAATCAGTTTACAAAATCTGAATTTGGAGATGGTCACAAAAGTTACAAATAATCATTATATTTGCATTTACAAACCCTGATTTGAATGAAATACGACTTAATAACGGAAGGAAAATTTAAGTATAAGGAAGTCGGGGAAGGACGTCCAATTATCATATTGCATGGACTAATGGGTCAATTGAGTAATTTTCAAGGCTTGGTTGACTTCTTCCCTGAAAAAGGTTACAAGGTGGTATTACCTGACCTTCCACTTTATAGTTTACCACTTTTAAAAACCAAAGTAAGTACATTTGCTAAATTTATCTCTGAATTTATAGAGCATAAGCAGTATAAGGATGTTATTTTAGTGGGAAACTCCTTAGGGGGGCACATTGCTTTACTTACACAAAAATTATATCCTAAGAACATCAAAGCGCTGGTTATTACCGGCAGTTCCGGACTTTATGAAAGTGCGATGGGTGGCAGTTATGTCAAAAGACACAGTTATGAGTACGTCAAGAAAAAAACGGAAAATGTATTTTATGATCCTTCCATTGCTACTAAAGAATTGGTAGATGATGTTTTTGAAACGGTTAGTGATCGCAGTAAAGTCATTCGAACCTTGGCCATTGCAAAAAATGCTATCCGTCATAATATGTCAAAAGATCTACCGAATATGACCCTCCCTGTTTGTATTATTTGGGGGAAATATGACAATGTAACTCCTCCGGAAGTTGCGGAAGACTTTCATGAACTCCTTCCCAATTCGAGTTTATATTGGATTGACAAATGCGGTCATGCAGCTATGATGGAGCATCCTGATAAGTTTAACGAATTACTTTACAAATGGATTTTGGATAACAATTTGTAAGCCGATTGGGTATTTCTAAGAAAGTTCACTTTATAAATCAATTGTTTTGGAAATCAAATCAGCTTCTTTTGTGATCAGTAGTCCGGCGGCAGAATCTTGTCCTGAAAGCAATCTACCGGAATACGCATTTATCGGTCGCAGTAATGTGGGTAAATCTTCGTTGATCAACATGTTGACCAATAGAAAGCGGCTTGCTAAAACTTCCGCACAACCGGGGAAAACGCAACTGATCAATCATTTTTTGATCAATGAGAATTGGCATTTAGTCGATCTGCCGGGTTATGGGTATGCCAAAACCAGCAAAAAAAATCGTCGGGAATTTCAACACCTAATTACTTCTTACTTTTTAAAGAGGTTACAACTGGTCTCTGCATTTGTATTAATTGATGCCCGTCACAAACCGCAAACTATAGATTTGGAGTTTATGCAATGGTTAGGGGAAAATCAAATTCCGTTTAGTATTATCTTCACTAAATCGGATAAACTAAAACCACAAGCTTTGGAAAGCAACATCGAGCACTATAAAGATATTCTGAGTAAAACTTGGGAGAGGCTTCCTCCTTATTTTATCACTTCTGCTATAAAAAGAGAAGGTCGAGAAGATGTGTTGGAGTATATTGAGTCGGTTAATCAGTCTCTATAAATACTGGCGGTTGCAAGATAAATGACCGCCTATCCTTCGATTTTTCTATGGATATTTGTCTATCCCGAACTTAATTCAGAATCTCGTGTGAAGTTACTGTTTGAGAAGCAGTTCTTTGCACCAAGCCTGATGGGTTTTGAAAACCTATCAGACTTAATTTATTGCTAATAAAAAAACTGCAAATGCGACAATTATGAATATGTCTGATATCCATTTAATCGTTTTGCTTGATGACCGAAGCCGGATAACATGTTTTTTTAAATCCTGATCTTCTGGAATCTTTTTTGCGTGAAGGATTGAGGCGGCATCCTTTTTTTTGGATGGGGTCTGATTTTGAAGCGATAATTATATTTTTTAAGTCGACTTGTTACGGCGCATAAAGCTCTTAAAAAAAGATATAGCCGAAAGCCTGACCCCGGATTATGAAATGAGAATCTGATGGTAGTTAGGAATATTGTTTTATATAGGAAGTTTCTTTATCAAAACAAAACCGGGGGCACGCCCAAATAACAAATAAAAGCGAAATTTATAATCTAAAAAAGCTGTCTCAGGTTTGAAACAGCTTATCTATGATTTTAATTAAACTCGACTGATTAATCTTTTAAGATCGCTCTGGAGATAACGATTTTCTGAATTTCAGAAGTTCCTTCGTAGATTTGTGTGATTTTCGCGTCCCGCATCAAACGCTCGACGTGATATTCCTTCACATATCCGTTTCCTCCGTGGATTTGTACGGCTTCCACTGTGGCCTCCATCGCCACTTTTGAGGCATAATATTTTGCCATTGCTCCGGACAAATCAACCTCACTGTTTTCGTTATCTTTATCAACAGCAGCTTTCATCACCAAGTGACGAGCAGCTTCAATTTCGGTGTACATTTTCGCCAATTTAAAGGCTATAGCTTGGTGATTGGAAATCTCTGTTCCGAAAGCTTTGCGCACTTTGGAATAATCTCTGGCCATTTCAAAGGCACCTGAAGCAATTCCCAACGCTTGCGACGCAATTCCGATTCTTCCACCGGAAAGGGTTTTCATGGCAAATTTAAATCCAAAACCATCTTCTCCAATTCGGTTTTCTTTAGGAACTTTTACGTCTTTAAAAAACAAAGTATGGGTATCGCTACCACGAATTCCGAGTTTATCTTGTTTAGCGCCAATTTCAAATCCTTCCCAGCCTTTTTCTACGATAAATACATTAATTCCCCTGTGTTTTTTCTCGGGATGTGTTTGTGCTATTACCAAATGATAATCTGCCGTTTCTCCATTGGTTATCCAATTTTTAACACCGTTGAGCAAATAATGATCATCTTTTTCAATCGCTGTGGTTTTTTGAGAAGTCGCATCACTGCCCGCCTCGGGTTCACTTAAACAAAAAGCTCCCAAAGCTTCTCCGGTTGCTAGCTTGGTTAAATATTTCTGTTTTTGATCTTCGGTTCCGTATTTTTCAATTCCCCAACAAACCAATGAATTATTTACCGACATAATTACCGAACAAGAAGCGTCTATCTTAGAAATTTCTTCCATAGCCAAAACATAAGAAACTGTGTCCATACCTCCGCCTCCATATTCGGGGGAAACCATCATTCCCAGAAAGCCGAGTTCTGCCATTTTCTTTACTTGTTCTTTAGGGAACTCTTGTTTTTCATCGCGTTCAATTACACCGGGAAGCAATTCGTTTTTCGCAAACTCTCGTGCTGCATCTCTAATCATCAGCTGCTCTTCTGTAAGGCTAAAATCCATAGAATAAAATTTTACTTAATTTAAAAATCCAAGCAAATATAATGTATTATACTAAATTTTTGACCAAGAATAAGTAATTTTACCAATATGGAACCAACTTCTTATCATGTAATTGGAATCATGTCCGGCACTTCCCGTGATGGGATTGATTTGGCAGAGGTTAAATTCAACTATATCAACCACGCTTGGCACTTCACTTTTGGCATTACCAAAACCCTTGCCTACTCTGATTACTGGAGAAAAACCTTAGCGGAGGCAGATACTTACTCGCCAGCAGAAATTGAGACTCTGAACAAAGCCTACACTGCTTATTTGGGAATGCATATCAAGAATTTCATAGAGAAACATCAATTAGAAAACTTAGATGCTGTCTGTTCTCATGGCCATACTGTTTTTCATCAACCTGAGAAACAATATACTTTACAAATCGGAAATCTTCCTGAATTGGCCGAAACCACTAACCAAACGGTGATTTGTGATTTTAGAGTTCAAGATGTGCAATTAGGCGGACAAGGTGCGCCATTGGTGCCGATTGGAGATCATCTCCTTTTTGAGGAATTTGTTGCCTGTATTAATTTAGGAGGATTTGCGAATATTTCTTTAGCGGAAAATGACAAACGTATCGCTTATGACATTTGTCCGGTCAATATTGTTCTAAATAAATATGCTGAAGAATTTGGCCTTCCTTATGACGACAAAGGAAAAATAGCCCGATCGGGAAAAGTAAACCACCCCCTACTTAAAGCCTTAAACGAATTGGAATTTTATAAAGCGAATTCCCCCAAGTCTTTGGGAATTGAATGGGTTAAAAAAGAAATATTCCCACTGTTGAATAACAAAAACATCTCTACAGAAGATATTTTAACCACTTATACCGCTCACGTTTCTGATCAATTGGCTTCTGCCCTTCGGGATTTTTCAAAAGAAAAAATACTGCTGACCGGTGGCGGGGTTTATAATGAATTTTTAATTCAATCTTTGAAAAATAAAACCGATTGTGAGCTGGTTATTCCCAACGCACAACTTACTGATTATAAAGAAGCTCTAATCTTTGGACTGCTTGGCGTGCTGAAGTTGCGTGGGGAAGTGAATGTTTTGAAAAGTGTTACCGGGGCTAAAAAGGATCATAGCTCAGGGATTGTTTTAGAGAAGGATTGAAGGCGGTCTGGCGAGGGGGCGAGCTGCGAGAGGGCGAACTGCGAGAGGGCGAGCTGCGAGAGGGCGAACTGCGAGG
>Ga0079225_10000064_pt1 | contig 59837 bp, 67 predicted proteins | sample Poulit2012_FD_76344 | JGI IMG/M metagenome (GOLD analysis project Ga0079225, IMG submission 76344) | Agricultural soil microbial communities from Georgia to study Nitrogen management - Poultry litter 2012 | ecosystem: Environmental > Terrestrial > Soil > Agricultural land | place: USA: Georgia... | reverse complement strand
GCGCGATGATAGTGTAACGGTTTCAGCCTGTTCTTTTAGTGCATTAATGACTTTCGGATGGCAATGACCTTGGTTCACTGCAGAATAAGCACTTAACATATCGAGGTAGCGGTTTCCTTCGGGATCTTCAACCCAAACTCCTTCTGCTTTAGAAACGACAACAGGCAGTGGTAAGTAGTTACGTGCACCATATGTTTCTGTTTTTTCGATAATTTGTTTTGTTGATTGCATGATATCCCTCCATGATGTTAATGACTATATATAAATTATAACAGTTTTTTATATGTATTTCTTCTTTGACGACATTTGTCAGATTTTAAAGTGTCAAAAGGTCTTTTAAATGAAAATCCCCTTTGAGCATGTTATGATACAACAAGATATTTAAAATTAGAAGGAGGCAAAGCAATGGCACATTTACATATAACGTCTTGGGTGCTTGCGTTTATATTACTTGTGCTCGTCATCATATTTAATAAGCAGGGAAAAGCGAAACCAGCTAAGATTTTACATATGATTTTACGCCTTGATTATTTAGTTATTTTGTATTCTGGAGGAAGTTTATTAGGTGAATATTTCTCTGCAACTATTGGCCATACTGGGGAACTTATTGTGAAAGTGATTGCTGGTTTATGGACGATCGTAGCTATGGAGATTGTAAGCGTAAGGATCCAGAACAATCGTCCAATCAAAAGTTGGGGGGTACAGCTTGTAATCGTAGCTCTTATTGCGATCATTCTTGGATTTGCCCGCCTACCTTTAGGTATACTTCCATAATGGCAAAATCATTTGTCAAAATGAAACTTCATGTTTCACATCATTTGATCATTTAAAGGCACGCCAATATTTTGGTGTGCTTATTTTTCATAATGATTACATGAACTAAACATCGTTAGTATAGTGGCAAAGATGGAGGAATTGTTATGAAGCGATTACTAATAATATTTTCTTTCTTATGTTGTTTTACATTAACAACAGTCGTTAGTGCAGAAAAAAGAGATTTACGAGAAGAAGTTATTTACAATATTTTAGTAGATCGGTTTAATAATGGTGATCAAACTCATAGTGAAGACGTACGAATTGATGATCCTTATGCTTATCACGGTGGTGATATTAAGGGAATCATTGCTAAACTTGATGATTTAGAGTCGCTAGGTTTCACGACGATTACACTTTCTCCCGTTATGGAAAATGCCAAAGATGGTTATCATGGCTACTGGATCGAAGATTTTTACAATGTCGAAAAACAGTTTGGAACGATGGAAGATTTACAAACATTAGTAAATGAAGCACATCAAAGAGATATGAAAGTTATACTTGAATTTGTAACAAATTATGTATCTGAAACTCATCCATATGTTTTAGATGAGGAAAAGGAAGATTGGTTTAAAGATGTTAACAAACCGAACCATTTACCTGATTCAATGTACTGGTTAGACGAAGTAGCATTTTTCAATCATGAAAATGAAGATGTACAAACATATCTTTTAGATGTTGCAAATTATTGGATAGAAGAAACTGATGTTGATGGTTTTAAATTACATGCTGCAGATCAAGCATCACAAGAATTTTTAAACCATTTCACATCAACACTTAAAGAAAAGAACCCTCATTTTTATATTATAGCTGACGTTTTAGATTCAACAGCTGATTTAGAATCTCTAAGAAATAATACTTATATAGATGCAGTTGATAATGAAAAGATGCATGATGCATTAAATGAAGTGTTTACGCAAGCCAGATCACCGGTTTCAAAATTGTATGAGACATGGAAGGAAAATGGAAATAATAATGACTTATTATTCGTCGATAGTAAAGATACACCTCGGTTTGCTTACAACGCTTCAAGAAATGATCGAAACGCCTTAACGACATGGAAGCTCGCATTAACGTATTTATATACATCACCAGGTATTCCTAGTTTTTATCAAGGTTCAGAATTGAAAATGTATGAACCGGGATTTCCAGAAAATCAACAAATGGTTAAATTCAATAGTACAGACCCTGACTTAGAAGAATTTATTCATCGCATATCTTCTTTACGCGATCAATTTCCTGCGTTAGTTTATGGAGATTTTAAACAGGTAGCGACAAACGATGCTTTAAGTGTGTTTAAACGATCACTTGAAGATGAAGAGATATACATCGCCATTAATAACGGTGATGAAATGGAAGAAGTGACACTTTCTGAAATACCAGAAAGCAAGCAACTAAGGGGGTTACTTGGCGATAATATTATTCGAAAAGATAAAAATGGAGAATTTTCCTTGTCAATTCCGAGAGAAGATGTAGAGATATATGTCATTGAAGATAACATCGGCATTAATTGGTTGTTTATTAGTTTAATCGGTAGTGTGTTTATTATCTTTGTCTGGTTCGTTATTTATGTCAGTCGTAAACAAAAGAATCAATAAATTTAAAAATATGAACAAAAGTCTGAGCCAACTAATGTGGCCAGACTATTCCTTTTTATTTATACGGTTCATTTAAGAAAAATATAGCAACGGTTCCTGGGCCGGAATGTGCTCCAATAACAGAACCAACCATTTCGGTTACGATATTTTTAACGTTAAATCTGTCTTTAATGATTGTTGCTAATTTTTTAGCGGTTGCTATATCATCACCATGACTAATGCCGATTGTTTGCGAAGAAAAATCTGTGCCACGTTCAGCCATAATATCGACCATTCGGTTTAATAGTCGTTTAGAACCTCTAATTTTTTCAAGGGGTATTAATTTACCATCTTCAACATGAAGAATCGGTTTAATGTTTAATAATGAACCAACGAAAGCACTCGTCCGACTCACCCTGCCACCACGGTATAAGTATTCTAAATTATCAACTGTAAAAATATGCTCCATATGTTTAGCGTGATATGTGGCAACATTAATAATTTGTTCAATATCGGCCCCTTCTTGTGCTAATTGCGCTGCACGTAAAACGACTAATCCATAGCCGATGGAAGCACATTTCGTATCAATCACATAGATGTTTGCATTTGGAAACTTCTCCTTCGTATGTTGTTCAATCATTTTAGCCGTTTGATATGTTCCAGATAATTCAGAAGAAAAAGCGAGATAAACGAGTGGCTGACCAGTTTTCGCATAAGATGTAAATATTTCATCAAACATTTGTGGGGTTACTTGTGATGTTGTTGGCGTTTGTCCTTCTCTCATCGCGTCATATATTTCTTTAGGGGAGATATCCATTTGGTCTTTATATTCATTTTCATTTAAATGAACGGTTAAGGGAACTATATCGATGTCATATTGTTGATAATATTCCTTTGTTAAATCACAAGCAGAATCGGCAAGTATTTTAACATTCATTTTTTCCACCCTCATTTCTTATATGTATTTATCTATCTTTTAGTTTAAAGTTATATAGAAAGATAGTCAAAGTGTTTGACAATATTAAAAACTCGCATCTTTTAAACGCGTAGGAAGGAGTATTGCATGTTTTTAGTCGAAGCAAGGCGGGTAGTGATCGTTGTCATTGGATCGTTGCTTTTAGCTTTATCACTGAATTTCTTTTTGATAGGGGCTAATGTATATGCCAGTGGATTTACGGGAGCAGCACAGTTAATTGCAAGTATTTTTCAAGATTTTTTAAATATCCAATTAAGTACAGGTATTTTACTTTTTTTATTTAATATACCAGTATTAATTTTAGGTTGGTTTAAAGTTGGAAAAAGCTTTACGATTTACAGTATTATATCTGTTGCTTTGGCATCTTTATTTTTAGAAATTATTCCCATTATCGCTATCTCCAATGATATTATTTTAAACGCTGTCGCCGGAGGGTTTCTAAGTGGAGCTGGCATAGGTATTACATTAAAATGGGGTGCGTCAACTGGGGGAATGGATATCGTTGCTCTCGTCTTATCACGATTACGTGACCGCCCGGTTGGGACATATTTTTTATTGCTTAACGGTATGATCATTATCGTTGCAGGGCTACTGTATGAACCGGAAAATGCGTTGTATACGATTCTTACATTATATATAACGACGCGTGTGATTGATAGAATTCATACACGGCATGAAAAAGTTACAGCGATGGTTATCACCGAAAAAGCAAAAGAGTTGCAAACAGCGATCTACAATCAAATGGTGCGTGGCATTACGATATTACAAGTGCAAGGGGCATATTCGAAAGAAAAAAAGTATATGATATATTTAGTAATTACACGTTATGAATTATATGATTTAGAAAAAATTATTAAGACAATTGATCCTCAAGCGTTTACGAACATCGTTGAAACGACTGAAGTGTTTGGCTCCTTTCGGCAAAATGATTAAAAAATGTAAAAGACAGCACTGTCTGCTGTCTTTTATAACGATCGCAATATTTAATATCCATGTTTTTTAAAAACTTCTATCACTTTTGGTGATAAATCGTCCCAATCCACATCGAAGTGTTTATTGACTGTGATAAAGTTTTGATATCCAAAAACGTTATCGACACCTTCAAGCTCCATAAGATCATTCATAATTTCATGCTCACTCGTTTCACCAGGCATAACGGCAATACTATCTGTTCCTTCAAAAATGAGTCGATCAGTTGTAAATTTAATGGCGTTCGGATTCGGGGTAACTTCAGGTCGGACTCCCATGACTTAACACTCCTCAATAATTATGTTTATTCATCCTATATATTAGCAGAAAAACTCGAATGAAAAAAGAAATTAAAATACCCCCATTGCCATTGAGAGCAAGGGGATATTTTATAATGTTAACGTAGTTGATTATTATTTTTCAATTGTTGTTCAAATTGCTGTAGTTGTTGTTGTTCTTCAGGTGACGCATCTTGGTAAGCTGCTCGAATAGCCTCTTTAGCAGCTTGTTGTTCGCTTTCAGTTGCTTGATCTTGTTTGTTCATTAGCTGATTGATCGCATCTTTCGCTTGTTGAAATAAATTTTTATTATCCAACTAAAAACCTCCTTTAGTATGGTTTTCTGCTTCCTCACGTTTTCGTTTTCGATCTGTAAAACGTTGCTCCTTAGTATTTTTATGGTTATTTTGCATGTGCGTTTGTTGCTTTAGCTGATGCCCATCCCGTTTCTTCATGAAGCTCCCACCTGGAAACTAAATATAAAAGAGTGAGCGCTTAAAGCGCTCACTCTTATTATGGACGGGTCATTTGTATATATTTAAAGTTGATGCTAGTAAATTTATCCAACTTTTATCTGAAATTGGAAATAATCTGCTAAAAATGATCCAACACCGTCGTTTTCATTTGTTAATGTTATATGGTCAGCTATGGATTTAAGCTCAGAAATACCATTTGCCATCGCTACACCAGTTCCAACATAGTTAATCATTTCCAAATCATTATCTTCATCTCCGAATGCAATCATTCGCTCTTGTGGGATATTATAATACTGAGAAAGTTTTTGGAGTCCGAATGCTTTGCTCATGCCTTTTTTTACAATTTCAAAAAAGTTCCACGGCTCGCCCCAAATGCGGTATTCAACACTTTCATAAAAATGGTTATCTAAATAATGTTTTAAAGTTCCGATATGGTTTTTTCGTGGATGTATAAGAAGTGAAATAGGATGTTCATTTAATTGGTCTTTAATGCGTCCAATTGAAATTGGAACATCGCCTTTCTTTCGATGAATCGCATGAAAAATATCGATAATTTCTTCATCATGTTGATCAAGCAGTATATTGTGCTGTGATTCAACCCAAATATTATGCATATCTAAGTCATAGCATTTATCGATGATTTGTAAAGCCGTTTGTTTGGAAATAGGATTTTTTATAGCAGGACCCCATTTATCGTCAAAAGGGTGGTGAATATATGCGCCATTATAGTTAATCATTGCTGTATTTAATTGCAGTAATTCATAATACTGCATGCTTGTTAAATGTGATCTTCCAGTTGCGATGACGACGATATGACCTTCTTTTTTAGCTTGGGAGATGACTTCTTGATTGTATGCACTTATTTCTTTATTATTTTGTAATAAAGTTCCATCTAAATCTAATGCAATTAAATAATGTTTATGATTCATTAAATTCACCTCATTCTATTTAGTTTATAAAGAAATGCCAATTATGTAAAGGATCAATTTGCATTATAAAGTATGTCTATACTATATTAGAGAAGATAACGATTGAGAGGGATATAACAATGATCATCGTTGATCGAAAAAATGTAGGAAAGGTACCAAGTTTAACGGTGGTAAAGGCTGAAAAGCAAGGGCAAGCGTTACCGACAGTCGTATATTTCCACGGTTTTACAAGCGCTAAGGAACATAATTTACCATTAGCCTATTTGCTCGCTTTTGAAGGTTATCGGGTTATTTTACCAGATAGTTATTTACATGGTGAGCGGGAAAGAAATATGTCAAAAGTAAAAAAACAATTGGCATTTTGGAATATTGTATTGCAAAACGTAGAGGAAATCAAACAAATCAGAGAAGATTTGCAAAATAAACAATTAATTTTAAATGACCGTTTTGGTGTCGCTGGTACGAGCATGGGGGGCATGACGACATCTGCTGTACTTACAACTTATCAATGGGTAAAAGTTGCAGCCATTTTAATGGGAACGCCAAAAATTACGTTATATGCTAAACAATTAATTAATGAATTTAGTCAGCAAATCAAACTACCACCTAAGGAAGAAATTGATCGTCTACTGAAAACGTTGGAGACTTATGATTTATCAAAGCAAATAAGTTATTTGAATCAACGCCCGTTGTTTTTGTGGCATGGTGAAAAAGATTCAGTTGTGCCTTTCAATCATGCGTATACATTTTATCAACAAGCAAGAGCAACTTATCATAAGAAAAAGCATATTTCTTTTTTAAAGGAGCCTGGTCGCGGTCATAAAGTGAGTCGTCGAGCGATACAAGAAACTGTTCAATGGTTTGTTAAACATTTGTGAGTAAAATCATTTAAAAAATGAGTAAAGTATGATTAAATATAAAGTAAGATGAGCAAAGGAGGGTGTGCGATGGATGAAGCATTAAAAGAAAATATATTAGGCGCTTTAGAAAATGTTATCGATCCAGAATTAGGTATAGATATCGTTAATTTAGGTTTTATTTATGGCATCGATTTAGATGATGACGGATTATGCACAATAACGATGACGCTAACGACGATGGGCTGTCCACTAGCCGCTCATATTGAACAAGATGTTCGCCGTGCTTTAGCAGATATCCCAGAAGTTAAAGATGTTGATGTGAATATAGTTTGGGATCCACCATGGGGACCTGATAAGATGTCTCGTTATGCTAAAATCGCTTTAGGTGTTCCCGACTTTTAGCTATGTTAGGCAAGTGAAGGTTGATCACAACGATCAACCTTTTTTAAGATTACTTTTAACGTTGAGAATGAAAGGAAACATTGATATGTTTATTTGCCAAATTGTCGGCTATAAAGATTCGGGCAAAACGACGCTTATGAAAAAGATGATTTCTTATGCATCTAAATGCAACATGCATATCGGCTCATTAAAACACCATGGACATGGCGGTGAACCTGATATTGCTCAAGAAACTGATAGTCATAAACATTTACAAGCTGGTTCAATGATGAGCGGTGTCCAAGGCGAACATATATTTCAACTTCATTTAGCTGACACATCTCAATATACGTTATCTGATCTTGTAAAGTTATATGCTCATTTCCCTATCGACATACTCTTCATTGAAGGTTATAAGTATGCGTCTTACCCTAAAATTGTTCTCATTAAGGAACGTGAAGATTTATTGCTACTTCATGAGTTGACAAATATCATAGCCGTAGGAAGTTGGATTCCCATACGTATGCTTCCTGAGTATCCCTTAACATTTCCTATTAATCAAAGCGAACAATACTTGTCACAATTATTAGAATATATTACAGTTAGTAATTGAGGGCTTAGACTATTTATAATGAAGAAGGGATAAGTATGGAAAAAAATTTTTGGATAACAGAAAAATCGATTGATATAAATGATGTTTATACTAAAGTGATCCGGCCTGAGGCGGGGGCTGTTAGCACATTTACTGGGATTGTTCGTGAATTTACGCACGGAAAACGTACTTTATATTTAGAATATCAAGCGTATACAACAATGGCAGAAAAAAAACTTGAAGAAATTGGCGATGAAATAGCTCAGAGGTGGGGAAACACAAAGACAGCGATCGTCCATCGAATAGGGAGATTAGAAATATCTGAGATTGCAGTTGCTATCGCTGTTTCGACACCACATCGTGAAGATGCTTTTGCCGCAAGTCGTTATGCAATCGAACGGATTAAAGAAATCGTTCCTATATGGAAAAAAGAGCACTGGGAAGATGGGTCACTTTGGATTGGTGATCAAAAAGAAACCGTTTCATATCATGAAAGGGTGCCTTCAAAGGAGGAAATGAAACATGATTGAAATCCTCTTTTTTGCTGATTTACAAGAAGCTGTTGGCAAAAATAAAATAACGATAGATGATAGTAACATTACTGTCAAGGAGTTAAAAGATAAATGGTTAAGAAAATACAATTTACCAACGTTAGATCGTGCGATGATAGCTGTAAATGAGGAATATGCAAGTGAAGATGCCATTGTCCATAAAGGTGATATCGTTGCATTTATTCCACCGGTTAGCGGGGGCTAAACTAAACGATAAAAACAGAGCATCTAAGCATTGTGTCAAGATGCTCCGTTTTTATGTGCATATTCAGATGAAGCAATCTTCTATATAGATATTCAAAATATATTTATTTTTCCATTTTAAATGAAAATTTTCGTTGAAAGAAAGTAGTAGAGAAAATTACATAAAAATAACGAGTGTCATATGGGCAACTCATTAAAATAATTCATCTTCTAAAACATGAGGATTTAATATGATATATCCATTTTCATCTGTATCAATAGATTTTTGTTTTCTCAATCGTGTTAATGTCCGACTGACTGTTTCACGACTTGAGCCTATCATATTCGCTAACTCACGGTTTGTAAACTTAGATGTAATGCGAATATTTTGCTCATTTAATGCTTCGCCATTTGTTTTAGCTAAACGTAATAAAAGCATAATAATTTGCTCGTAAGTCGTATGTAATATTTGCTGTTCTAATCGATTTTGTAAATCGACAATAATATCCCCTAAAACACGGAACAATTTCATTGAAATTTCAGGATGTGTCATGAGAAATTGTTCAAATGAATGAATAGGAATGTAAATTAAAGTCGTATTGATAACGCTTTCAGCGTGTGCCGGATAATTGTCTTGGCGAAAAAAACCTTGATGTGGAAACATATCACCTTCTTGAAGGACATTTACAATTTGCTCTTTTCCGTTTAAATCTGTTTTATATATTTTTACCCTACCTTCATGAATAAAATAAACATTTTTCAAAGGTTCCCCTTGCATAAAAATATGTGTTCCCTGAGGATATGTATATGATCGTGATAGATCGATGATTGGTTCCATTTCATAATCTGTTAAATCTTTAAACAGTGGGATGTTCTTTAATAATCTTTTAATCGAGGTTGTCTCCATTGTAATCCTCCTCTATTATACATTAGGAATATATCATGACATTATTACATAATTTAATGTAGATAGTGCATTATATCGCACCAATTACTATATATTTTATACTTAATATATCGTTATGTTAAAAAATTTAATAGTTGATAGGCGAGGGGAGACAAATATGTTTACTTTAAGTTTACGTACGCAAAGAAACAATACATACACCTAGTATTAAACCATGCATGTGACATACATTTTAAAGATATTTTATGTCTTAAACTAAATATCAATTTGTGATGGCATGTACGGAACTTTTCGTAGAGGATAAGCTAACAATTTACGCGTGGTTATGAGAAAAAAGAGGTTATAAAACTCGTTATGAATCAAATATTCAAAATGAATTGCTCAAAACAGTTTCAGACGATGAGCCGTCTGAAACTGTTTTAACAAAATATTTAATGGATTGAGCATATAATAACTGGGCATTGATCACAATTAATTTCACGCCTAAGATATTCTAAATCGTGCACAATCATTCGTCCGTTTTTGTAAGATATAATTTCATTTCTCTTTAATTCATTTAAATGTCTGTTAACACTCTCACGCGCTGTTCCACAAAAATTTGCTAACTCCTGATTTGTTAGGGAAATGTTTATGAGAATACCATCTGATCTTATTTCACCGTAGCTATTCGTTAAACGGATAATAATTGAATATAAAGCACCTTTTTTTCCGTGCGCGACTAAATCATAAAGGCGCATTTGATCTCTGCGCATTATCGTGTTCATCCATTGCATAAGTTCAAACGCTAAATGACTATTTTTATACAATTCTTCTTCTAGAATGTCATGTTTGATCGCTAAGACTTCGCCACTTTCAATGACTTTAGCATGTAAAAGATACTTCAGCGGTTCAGCGTATAACGAAAACTCCCCTACGATATCATCTTTTTGACATATGCGAAAAGATAATTCCCGTCCTTTGTTAGAAAACTTACCAACTTTTACTAGTCCTGAATTGATGATATATAATTCTGTTGCTACATCTCCTTCAGAAAATAAATATGTTCCTTTTTTTATAGGACGCAGGTTTCCGATAGAATGTAGTAATTGACGTAATTCATTTGTTAGCTTAAGTTTTTTAGCTTCTTGAAGCATGGTTAACCTCCTCGGTCAGTCACTATCCCCTTTGTCGTATGTAAAATTATGCGTTAAAACAAGGAGAGATTGCTTCATTAAAGGAGACTTTTATAGTGATGACAGAATATAGGTATAAAAAACCTTCTCTATCTATACTATATATTCTTTCTTTCTCGCATTGGTTAAGAAAAGCGATCTTTTTTATGACAAATTTATGATATTACATGAACAGTAGTGTGAGCAGACCAAGTACTAAACAGTAATACGTAAAGTATTTTAAACGACCTTTCATCATGACATGTATGAATAACCGTAAAGCATAATAAGTCGCTATTATTGATGTTAATAAGGCAATTGTATATGGTACCCATAAACTTGAAAGCTGCCCATCCAAAACAATATCATCGATTGATAATATTGTAACACCAAAGCTAACGGGTAAATATAGAAGAAAGGAAAACTTAAGAGCTGTTTGTCGCCTTATCCCGATAAGCATGGCAGCGACGATTGTTGCACCCGATCGACTAATACCAGGAATAAGCGCAATTGCTTGTGCACAACCAACGATTATCGCATCTTTTAAAGTTATATGTTGATCATCTTTATAACCTGTTAAATGTCGGATGATCCATAAAGCAAAACCTGTGATAAGTAATGTGATGCCAACGACGGTTACAGTACTTAAACGTTTAGATATAACATCCTTTAATAACAAACCAATGATGCCAGTGGGTACTGTAGCAATCATTAAAAGTATAGCAAAACGAAAATCTATCCGTTTTGTTGGATCTTTATGTAATACAAATAAAAGACTATTTTTTATGAGACGGATAACTTGCCAACGGTAAACGAACAAAATAGCTATAAAAGAACCAAAATTAACGATAATCTCAAACGATAATCCTTCAATATTAACATCGAATAAATGTCTTAAAATAACAACATGTCCACTGGAAGATATAGGAAGTGGTTCAGTAAAGCCTTGAAGCAATCCTAAACATATATATGTTAATAACAGTGATAATTTCGCGTAAACCCCCATTATAAATCCTCTCCTCCACATATTTTCATAATTTATTTTAAAAAAGGAATAAATCTTTACTTTGTTCATATGTGCACCAACCGACAATTAGGTGAATAGTCTAAATGGAGAGGAGGTTAGAAAATATGAACAAAAAAGATCATTACCAACATATATACGATTTATGTAAAAAGCATATGCATGCTTACGTATTAGTGGAGATGGTAGATGGGGCAAAGGTTGACGGGATTATTACAGGGTTAGACAATGAATACGTTTATTTTGCAGTACCGATTGAACATGACAATTATTCAGCTTATCAGGAGTCTATGATGAAGCCTTTTGATATGCGGCAATATTGGGGAGGTTATCCGGGATACGGACCAGGATATGGATATGGTTATTATCCACCACGGCGTTTTGAGCGTTTAGTTTTGCCGCTGGCCGCATTAGCAACACTTAGCCTTCTTCCATGGTATTAAATATAAAAGCCCTTGCTTTTCATTAAGCAAGGGTTATTTCTCAACAAAGTTAATGTTTTGATTCATTAAGCGCTCCTTCACTTAAGGCTACAATCGCTACAACGAATATAATTGTTAAAACCACTGTGTGCGTGAAATTAAATGGATCACCAGCCATGCTCGTGAGAACATAAGAAATAGCGCTACTAATTAATAGTGACCAAATGATTGTCATAATTAATCGCATATTTACACCTCTTTAAACGTCGTATCAAAAAATTTATAAAGCATTTTCATTGTTCGATACTATCTTAGCAAATTTAAATATTAAATAAAAGGATTTAATAAAGGGGGATTATGATGGCTATTGTCGTCGTCAACTGTTTTCATTGGATAGGGTTTCATTTAACAGATAAATTGCTTCAAGCAGGGTATAAAGTAGATGGTATTGATCAGTTATCAACATATAAAAAAGAACATTTATCAATGTTTCTCGGTAGGAATAGTTCATTTTCTTTAAAAGAAATTAATTTCAGTCATCAATATGAAACATGTATCATTATTAAATCGTTTGCACATATTGATCATATACAAGCGGATCGCGTCATTCATATCGGTCATAATGAAGATACAATGCTTCCAAGAGAAAATAAAGTTATGATAAATATACCGATTCTATTTGGCGAATGGATGCCAATGTCAAATTACGGTATTTATAATCAAAATGCATTTTTACCTTTTGATGATTTACGAATTTCTTCAGAGGCGATTTATATCAAAGATTTTGCCCGTGCTTTATTACAATGGTTACAGGCAAGTTATTTGTTAAATTCGTTTCATGTAAAATCTTCTAGAGATCGATCGCATGTAGATGATACAAATATAATCTATCTTCGGGATAAAAAAACTATTTCACAAAACATAGATGATGTGATTAAACATTACAAACGATTTAAAGCTTTTTATTAAATGTTTTACGCCGTATAAATTGTTTAATAGTTATCCTTTTACACTAGATGTACAAACTTTATATTATCGATAAATATCTTGTCACTTATTAAAAAATAGTATAAAATTAGTACCAAGTCATAAGATTTACTAATAAACTTCAGTAATAAGGAGCTGGATTTATGAATGTTGGTGTTTTAGGTTTAGGTCATTATCTACCAGAGAAAGTATTGACAAACAAAGACTTAGAACAGTTAGTTGATACAAGTGATGAGTGGATTAGAACACGTACAGGTATTGAGGAAAGGCGTATAGCTGAAGACGACATGGATACATCGGATATGGCTCTTCAGGCAGCGAAAAAAGCTTTACAAGATGCCCAATTAGATGCAAAAGATATCGATTTAATTATCGTCGCAACTGTTACGCCTGATACACCTTTTCCGTCAGTTTCATGTATGATCCAACATCGATTAGGAGCAGAAAAGGCGGCGGCGATGGATATAAGTGCTGCATGCACAGGATTTATTTATGCTATGACAACAGCTGAGCAATTTATTAAAACAGGCGCTTATAAACATATTTTAATCGTAGGTGTTGAAAAATTATCAAAAATTACTGATTGGACAGATCGAAATACATGTGTTTTACTCGGTGATGGTGCTGGTGCGGCAGTGATCGGTGAAGTATCAGAGAATAAGGGAATCTTATCATTTGAACTTGGGGCAAATGGTGTCGGCGGGGAATTTTTATATCAAGACGAGCATGATCATTTAATAATGAATGGTAGAGAAGTTTATAAATTTGCCGTTCAACAAATGCCAGAGTCCTCAGTCAACGTTATTGAAAAAATAGGTTATAATAAAGAAGAGGTTGACTATTTGATCCCACACCAAGCAAATATTCGTATTATGGAAGCGGCCCGTAAACGGCTCGGGATCTCTAAAGAGCGAATGGCTACCTCTATTAAAAGGTATGGTAACAATTCTTCTGCTTCAATCCCTATCGCTTTATCGGAAGCTGTTCAAAAAGGAAACATTAAAGATAATGATCTCGTTGTACTCGTAGGTTTCGGAGGAGGGTTGACTTGGGGAGCCGTTGCATTACGTTGGGGTAAATAAGTTTAATACTTATACGTTATAGGAGGTAATTCAAATGGAGTATAGAAGAGTCGTCATTACTGGGCTTGGAGCAATTTCTCCAGTCGGTAATGATGTCGAAACGATGTGGAACAATATTATCTCTGGCAATTCAGGTATTGATTACGTTACAAAGGTTGATAAAGATCAATTTCCAGTCCATGTAGCTGCTGAAGTAAAAGCGTTTGACCCAAGTCCATATATTACGAGAAAAGATGTTCGCAAAATGGATGCTTTTACACAATATGCAGTCGTTGCAGCAAAAATGGCTGTAAAAGATGCGAATTTAACGATCGATGAGACTAATGCTGAACGTGTTGGGGTTTGGATCGGCTCTGGTATTGGTGGAATGACGACTTATGAAGAACAACATAAAAAATTTTTAAATCGCGGATATCGTCGCGTTAGTCCCTTTTTTGTACCAATGATGATTCCGGATATGGCAGCTGGACAAGTATCCATTCAATTAGGGGCGAAAGGTATTAATGCTTGCACAGTAACGGCTTGCGCTTCTGGTGCGAATTCAATCGGAGATGCTTTTAAAGCGATACAACGTGGAGATGTCGATTACATGATTACAGGCGGGACTGAAGCGCCACTTACAAATATGGCTTTTGCTGGTTTTTCAGCGATGCGGGCACTATCAACGAATAACAATCCAGAGGAAGCGAGTCGACCGTTTGATAAAAATAGAGATGGCTTTGTCATGGGAGAAGGCTCAGGAATTTTAGTATTAGAAACATTAGAGACAGCCCTTGAGCGTGGTGCCCATATTTATGGTGAAGTGATCGGTTACGGTTCAACAGGTGATGCTTACCATATTTCCGCGCCAGCTGAAGGAGGAGAAGGGTCAGCACGAGCGATGCAACAAGCGTTAGATGATGCAAACATTAATCTATCAGATGTTGATTATATTAATGCACATGGAACGAGCACTCCATTAAACGATAAATATGAAACAGAAGCGATCAAACATATTTTTGGCAAGCATGCGTATGATTTAGCAATATCCTCAACAAAAGCGCAAACTGGCCATTTATTAGGAGCTGCTGGAGGTGTTGAGGCAGTTTTATCTGTAAAATCACTCGATGAAAATATCATGCCTGCAACGATGAATTATGAAACGAAAGATCCAGATTGCGATCTCGATTATATACCTAACGAGGCGCGCGAACGAGATTTAAATGTTGTTATGAGTAATTCCTTTGGTTTTGGTGGACATAATGTAGCACTTATTTTTAAGAAGTATAAGGGATAAGTAGAAAAACTGACCATATTTCGGTCAGTTTTTTATTGATCTTTGAAGTATGGCACATGTTTTTATAAAGTTAAGCATAAAATAAATGATAAATAGGACGAGCATGGATGTGGTCAAATGGGTTATGTATTGTTATTTTTAGTAGGTTTTGGACTAGCGGTCTCAGGTGGTGTGACGCTTATAGCATATTTAAATTTTTTACCAGCAGGCATTTCATGGTTTGAGTACTTTATGTTTGTTAAAACACGCATAGAATGCTACTTTTTCCCAATTGGATTGCTACTTATGTTTTTTGCGATTTCCCGAATTCCAACAACATTCAATAACTCTTAAATGCCATTCACCCTATCGAATATTTTTTAAAATGCTGGCCATAATGTATGATAAGATCTCATTTTAAGAAGCGGGGGTTATTTATGTTATATTTACACGATGTTTGGGTGAATTGGTTTGAAGGGGAAGAAAATGAATATAACGTTTGTTATTTTCATGAGTGGCGAAAAGAAGATCGAATTGAATTATTAGATCAAGTTCCGCTGTTATACATAACGGAAGAGTTGTACAAGTATATTGCTAACGATATGTATGAATTGCCTGAATTGATGTTAAACAAAATTTATAAACGCGCTTATTTAAGAAAAGGGCAGATGAAAAATACTTTAGAATACGCTTGTATCATAACAGATGGTCGAGATATTTTAGCTTTTGATACTGTCGGATATGCTATACCTATTCGAAAGAGTAGGCTTATTCCGAGACAAGAACATCTCGTTTATGACATGATTGAAAATATGAAGCAACATTCATTTAAATTTGATCCTTCCGCTTACAAAAAAGAATATCATATGCTATCAATGGAACCGAAACTTGTGATTGGATTGACACGACGTGAACGTCAATTAAAACAATTGCTTATGATGGCTTTAGACCAACTAAGAACATCAAATAATTTAGATGAATTAAGATACTGGCTGACGGAATGGCATCCAAAAAAATATCCACTTATTCGATATATGAATGCTTCAGAGGTTTGGGATGCATTGTATGAAGGGGTTAAAGATGGTTGGAGTGCCGCTCATGAAGAATTAGGAGAGAAACTTATTAAGGGACACCCCTTTTTAGAAAAAATGTGGAAACTTGAGCAAAAACACGGTCAAAATAAAACAACATTAAAATAAATCAGTGAGCATACAAGCTCACTGATTTATTTATTATTTATGTCTCCCTAATCCCATAGCCTTTTTAGCATCAGATAAAGTTTTATGAGCAATTTTTTTCGCTTTAGCAGCTCCGTCATCTAATATTTTGTCTAACTGTTCTGATTCAATTAAATCATAATAGCGTCGTTGAATAGGTTCAAGTAAGTTAATGACAGCTTCAGCTACATCTGCTTTTAAAACACCATATCCGGCATTTTTATATTTATCTGCTAGTGATTGAACGGATTCTTTAGTACAACTTGCATAAATATCTAATAAATTTGCTATGCCCGGTTTATTTTCTGGATCATACGTAACTATTCCTTCAGAATCGGTGACAGCACTTTTAATCTTTTTCTCAATCGTCTTAGGATCATCGAGCATAGAAATAAAGGATCGTTCATTTTCATCTGATTTACTCATTTTTTTCGTTGGATCTTGTAAAGACATAATACGCGCACCGACTTCTGGAATGCGGATATCTGGAATAACGAAAGTGTTGCCAAAGCGATTATTAAAACGTTCTGCCAATGTACGTGTCAGTTCTAAGTGCTGTTTTTGATCATCACCAACCGGAACAATGTGCGTTTGATAAAGGAGTATATCTGCTGCCATTAAGGCTGGATATGTAAACAAACCTGAGGAAACACTTTCTTGTTTAGCAGCCTTATCTTTAAATTGAGTCATACGTTCAAGCTCGCCCATGTAACTTATAGATTGAAGTAACCAACTAAGTTGTGTATGAGCAGGAACTTCCGATTGGATAAAAAGTGTTGATTGTTCAGGATCAATACCAGATGCTACGTAAATGGCAGCAAGCGAACGTATATGTTCGGATAAAGCTTCAGGGTCCTGGGGAACTGTTATTGCATGCTCATCAACAATACAAAAATAACAATCGTGTTCCTGTTGTAGTTCAACAAATTGTCTAATAGCTCCTAAATAATTTCCTATCGTTAATGTACCACTCGGTTGAATACCCGAAAAGATTGTTTGCATATAAAATCACTCCACCATTTTAATTTAACTTTAGCCATTGAATGGAGAAAAGTATTTGTCCAAAAACCATATGTCCCACATTATATCACAACAAATTATATATGATTGATAAAAAAGAAAGCAAGTAATTGTTTATCATAAGAGATTTCAACAAAATAGTTGATTTTTCGTTCATCTTTTTACAATTGTTCGGTATAATGAATTTACGCTAGAGGCAAAGAGTTAAGGAGATTGATCAAAAATGCTAAGTAGACATCGCACAATAACAATGCTTATACTAGCGATTTGTACTGTGAGTGTTCTTATAAGTTGTGATAAAAAAACATTAAATGCCGCATATCATGAAGGTCAAATAAGCTATCCAGAACCAATGGAATCTCAATTTACTTTTACGAAGCCTGATCGTGTAAGAGGAATTTATGTAACCGGACCTTCTGCAGGCGGAGAAAAATTAGAACAACTTATTGATTTAGTTGATACGACAGATTTAAATACGATGGTTATTGATATAAAAGAGGACGAAGGTCATTTAACGTTTAAACCAGAAAAAGGGTCAAAATATGAAAAAATAGCAGAAAATTATATTGATGATCCTAATAAAATATTGAAATTATTAGCGGAAAACAACATTTATCCAATCGCTCGAATTGTTGTATTTAAAGATTCGATATTAGCACATGAGCGTCCTGATTTATCATTTATGGATGATGAAGAAGTGTGGATGAATAATCGTAAAGAAGCGTTTGTTAATCCATTTGAGAAGGAGGTATGGGATTATAATATCGATATAGCTAAAATGGCTGCACAATTAGGCTTTCAGGAAATACAATTCGACTATGTACGGTTCCCAGAAGGCTTTGAAAACCGTGATGAATATCTCGAGTTTTCCTTAGGCGATTATAAGGACGATGAATCAGATCATATTCAACGTCGAGTAAAAGCTGTGACAGATTTTGTCGCCTATGCCAAAGAATCATTAAGTGATTATGATGTAGACGTATCTGTCGATATTTTCGGTTATGCAGCAACTATACCCGAAACACCCGGGATTGGGCAAAACTTTTCTAAAATTGCAGATAATGTAGATGTGATTTCTTCCATGATTTATCCAAGTCACTGGACGGAAGGTTACTTTGATATCGAGTTACCAGATCGTGAGCCGTATCAGGTCGTTACGAAATATGCCCAAGTAGAAAATGAGGTTTTAGCTCAATTAGAAGATCCACCGACATCAAGACCTTGGATTCAAGATTTTGAAGCACCGTGGTTATATAACGACTCAGTTAAAACATATGGTAAAGAAGAAGTTGAAGCTCAAATTAAAGCGTTAAACGAACAAGGTATTGAAGAGTTTTTAGTTTGGAATCCTAGCAATGTTTATACGAAAAATGTTAACTATATACCTTAAAATAACTGGGGTAAAATATATAACCTAAACATGGTTGAGAATGATTTTCATTTTATGAGAAAGAATAAACGAAAAAAGGTAACAATATTTTACAAAACATGTTTTAAATGACATATATATGGGTAACTTACATAATAAAGAAACATTGGAGAATTTAAGATATGAACATTTAGTGAACATTACACTAAACAAGTTGAATATTTTAGAAAACCCCCTACCTTTCACTTGACAACTATAGTATAATCATTATGTAGGGTTGATCAATAATTATTATAAAATAATAAGATATCCAATGTTTTGGACTTCTACATCCACCACACTTAAGAAATGAGGAGTGAAGCTTTAAATGGTCACACTTTATACTTCACCAAGCTGTACATCCTGTAGGAAAGCAAAAGCATGGTTAGAAGAGCACGATATTACTTATAAAGAACGGAATATATTTTCAGAACCGTTAACGCTAGATGAAATAAAAGAAATTTTGCGAATGACAGAGAACGGAACAGATGAGATTATTTCTACACGTTCGAAAGTGTTTCAACAATTAGATGTCGATATCGAGACACTTCCGCTTAAAGATTTATTTCATCTGATCCAAAAAAATCCAGGCTTATTAAGAAGACCGATTATTTTAGATGATAAACGCCTACAAGTTGGTTACAATGAAGATGAGATTCGGAGGTTTTTACCAAGAACAGTTCGTACATTTCAATTGCGCGAGGCACAACGGTTGGTTAATTAAGTTCCTATATAAAACGCAGGACCTACTCGTTTAGGTCTGCGTTTTTGCTGTATAAATATAAAAATGATCAATTGAACTCGTGACAAAACTTTAAAAGTAAGCTATAATAATTAGATAATTATTATTCTTCTCTGAAATTTCTAGGCATATAAGCTTTCAAAGTGCCACATAATATCATACAATAAAAGTGAAAGATCAAAGATATAAAAATTATAACTTTCGTTTAGCTCATATACAATGGTCGATATCGCATATATGTGTATGGTAAAGAGAATGGGAAATGATTATAAAAGTAAAGGGGGAGAGCAATTATGGAGATTGAGAGAATAAATGAAAATACTGTGAAATTTTACATTTCGTATCTCGATATCGAAGACCGTGGCTTCAAACGTGAAGAAATATGGTACAATCGTGAACGTAGCGAACAGCTGTTTTGGCAAATGATGGAAGAATTAAATTATAAAGAAGATTTTTCAGTTGAAGGGCCTTTGTGGATTCAAGTACAAGCACTTGAAAAAGGTTTAGAAGTCATTGTAACACGCGCACAAGTATCGAAAAATGGAGAAACCCTTGACTTGTTAACGGAAAACGATATGCCTGTTTCTAATGATGAAACGATCGAGGATATTATCGAACGAAAATTCATCAATAAAAAAACAAAAGAAAGAGAAAAAAATAACCGTCAAGTTGAAGAAAACTTTTCAATGATCGTTCATTTTAAAGATTTTGAAGACGTTATTCAGTTAAGCCACTCATTAAATGAAGTGGTGGATGATATAACAGATACACTTTATCATTATGAAGGGAAATACTATTTATATATGGAATTTTCCCAAGACATATTTGACGATGATGACCAAGAAGATATTATTAGTTTAGTGCTTGAATATGCGCAGGATGCAAATATTACACTACATGTTTTAGAAGAATATGGAAGTATTATTTTTGAAGATCAAACATTTGCTCAAGTGAGATCATATTTTCCGGCGGATGTTTAAAAAGTGCTCGAAATATCGGGCGCTTTTTTTTGATAAATTTTTTTATTTGACATATGTTGCTTAATGCAATTAAAATTTTTATAAAAGTAAAATAATTGGAAAATGAAGGAGGTCATTATGTTATATGCTGCAAGCTTTAACAAAGAATGGAACATTAGTGACGCTTGCAACATTAACGAAAAAAGAAATTGAATCGTACAAAGAGGAATCGTTTTTTTGTCCAACGTGTCACAATCCTGTGATTATTAAAGCAGGTCCACAAGTAATCCCTCATTTTGCACACCGCTCGATTAGTAATTGTCTCTCTAAACATCAAGGAGAAAGTCCATATCATGAACGAGGAAAACTTCTACTTTACCAGTGGTTAAAAAAACAACATTTAAATGTAGCGTTAGAACCTTATATTCCCGTGATACGACAACAACCTGATTTACTAATTACATGTAACAAAGTGACGAAAATTGCCATTGAATTTCAATGTGCGAGAATACCGAGTAATGATATTCAACAGCGAAATAAGGGTTATCGGCACGCAAACATCAAACCGATATGGATTTTAGGAGCTAACCGTTTGAAGTGGCGATCTTACCAAAAACTAAATATTGATCAATTGACCAAACAATTTATTCATCGTTTTTCAAAAGCATCCCCTTTAACATTATTTTTCTTCTGTCCTCAAAATAAGCAATTGATACATTTCCAACATATTTATTTTACTCAACTGAATCAAGCGTTTGGACAGGTTATTTTCAGACATTTACGTACGCTAAAATTTACTGACCTTTTTAGGAATCATACTTTTTCAAGAAGATATTTATATGATTATTGGAAGAAAGAAAAACGTTTTTTTCGACTGCGTCGTCGAGGAAGGCTTTACGGACAAGAGTTAGCCTGGCATAAGTGGCTTTATAAACGCCGTTTGCATTTCCAACATTTACCGTCAATTATACATCTGCCTGTCTCTATGCAATATCAAATGAAGACCCCACCTTGGAATTGGCAAAGTCGTCTCTGTATAGACGTTCTCGCACCTTTGCCGGTTGGAAAAAATATTTCCGTTAAAAAATGTACCCTTTATTTACGACATCATTTTCACCATCCGAAATCTTTCCCTCTTATACAAGGAATTGAACATCCGATTCAACAATATTTTCAGTTATTAGAGAAGGTTAATATTTTAAAAGCTGTCTCCCCTCGCTATTATCAAAAAATTAATCCAATTGTTTTTCCGGCACATATTGAAGAGGCTTTAAGGCAAGACGAATACATCATGAACGATTTAATGATTCAAGCAAATTAAAAACATGTATGAAGAAAAATTCGTTATACTATAATATATAAGATAGGATTTTATTAGCAAATATGAAATAATAATGTTAGTTGTCTAAAAGGAGGAATTAAAGATGACGGAAAAAACTAAAGAGATTCCCCGTAGAGAGGATGTTCCAAAAGCATTAACATGGGATTTAGAAGATATTTTTGCGACAGATGAATTATGGGAAGAAGAGCGAAAACAATTGACTAAAGAGATTCCAAACATATCTGGGTATCGCGGAAAAATTGGAGATTCGGCTCAAAATTTATACGAAGTTTTACATTACCAAGATCACTTGTTAGAGCGTGTTGGCAAATTGTATACGTATGCACGCATGCGTTATGATCAAGATACGACAAATCAATTTTATCAGTCAATGCATGCAAAAGCTGAAAGTGTTTTAACACTTATATCAAGTGAAATGAGTTTTATCGTTCCAGAAATTATTGCAATTGATGAAGATACACTTGAAGGTTTTATAAATGAAATGGACGCATTAAAAGTTTATAGACATGCCTTAGATGAAATCACGCGTCAACGTCAACATGTTTTAAGCCAAAAAGAAGAGTCATTGCTCGCCCAAGCTTCTGAACCGTTACAAAGTGCTTCGCAAACTTTTAGCATGTTGAATAATGCAGATTTACAATTCCCGACGATTAAAAATGAACAAGGCGAGGACGTTGAAGTAACACACGGAAGATTTATCGGATTTTTAGAATCAGACGATCGACGTGTTAGACGAGATGCGTTTAAAGCAATGTATGACACGTATGGGCAATTAAAAAATACGTTCGCATCGACATTAACAAGCAATATTAAGAAAAACAATTTTTATGCAAATGTTCGCAACTACAATTCGGCCCGGCAAGCTGCCTTAAGCCGCAACAATATTCCCGAACAGGTGTATGATCATTTGATTGAAGCGATTCATGACAAATTACCTTTACTTCATCGTTATGTACGCTTACGAAAACAAATTTTAGAACTAGATGAATTGCATATGTATGACTTATATACACCGCTCGTTAAAGATATAGATATGGAAATAACATATGAGGATGCGCAAAAAAAGGTATTAGCTAGCTTGGAGCCATTAGGTAAAGAATATATAAATATAGTAAAAGAAGGATTTGCTAATCGATGGATTGATGTTGTTGAAAATAAAGGTAAACGTAGTGGCGCATATTCTTCAGGTTCTTACGGTACACATCCGTACATTTTATTAAATTGGCAAAACAAAATGAATGATGTGTTTACGTTAGCTCATGAATTAGGACACTCAGTCCATAGTTATTACACGAGAAAAACACAGCCATTTCGCTACGGCAATTATTCAATTTTTGTTGCTGAAGTTGCCTCAACGTGTAATGAAGCATTGTTGAATGATTATTTATTAAACTATTCTGAGAATGAGAAAGAAAGGTTGTATTTACTTAACCATTATCTTGAAGGTTTTAGAGGAACGGTCTTTCGCCAAACGATGTTTGCTGAATTTGAACATGATATTCATGTGAGAATGCAAAATGGTGAAGCATTAACTGCTGATCGTTTAACGGATATTTACTACGATTTAAATAAAAAATATTTTGGTGATGACATTATTATTGATGAAGAAATCGGCCTAGAATGGGCACGTATACCACACTTTTATTTTAATTATTACGTATATCAATATGCAACAGGATATTCAGCAGCCACATCGTTAGCGCAACAAATATTAGATAATGAGGACAATGCTGTCGATCGTTATATCGACTTTTTAAAGGCAGGTAGTAGCGATGATCCCATTGACGTTTTAAAGAAAGCAGGCGTTGATATGACATCTAAACAACCAATTTTAGATGCACTAGATGTATTTGAGCAAAAGTTAAATGAATTAGAGACATTGCTCTTAAAAAAGGATGACTAAAACGGTCATCCTTTTTAAATTAACGCATGCCATGATAAACACGTCGATGAGTAAATGAATAAAGCGTCAAATAAATCGAGATAAATAGCAATGGCAATGTAATATACAGTGGTATTAAGCGCATGAAAGCAAACATATTTAAGATGAAAGCTGTGAAGGTTAAAAGGAGAAATAGAAATGGTAGCAGTTTTCGCATACAATTCACTCCTTAATATTTATCTACGAGTAATGTATGACAAACTGCTTGTTTTAAGACTAAAAATAACAGAGATATAGTTTATTGTTTTATATTTTGAAAGATGTGTCCTTTATGTACGTCCAAAAGGTTCCATATTTCACATGAACTTGTTCAACGATTCTTTTTAATTGTAATTTTTTCATTTCAAACTCTGCTTTAGCCATTGTCCAGTCATAAACAACACTTATTTCTTTCGTTGTAACGATTTGATGTTTAGCCATAAAGGTATGCAATGACGGTTTTACGGATGGAATCGGTTTCTTTTTGAGTATTTTTGATAAGACGAGTACATAAATGTCATATGGATATAATCCTGATATTTTAATTCCTTGTTCATCGGAAAAATGATTGAAGAAAACGATCGTCGGTGTATAGTCAACTTTCATTTCATTCGTTAATTTAAGATCACATTGTAATGCTCTTTTAGCTGTATGTGAATAAAGATCATTTTGAAACTCTTCAATATCTAATTTCGCCTCTTTGGCACAATGAAGTAAAATAGTTTCATCGGAAATATTTTCATTTTTTAAAAATAAATGTTCTTGGACTTTGCGCAAAAATATTCGTCCGCGATTTTTACCTTGTAGTTCAGCCGATTTTATCGCTAAAGAGGTAATCCAAGGTGATAAGACAGGATTTTTTGTACCTAAGTCACATGCCATACCAGTCCGTTTAGCTGTTTTAACCCATATATTGTAAAGTCGTCTCGGGCGATCAAATGGCTCCTTGTTTAATGTACTTAAATGTCCACTTATAATTGGACGGATCGATAAAAATCGTCCAAACTCAATGGATAGTTTTTTTAAATAAGGCTCTAACGACCAACTTTCAAGACAAAGCGGTTCGATGAAAACGTAAATTTCAATAGGTTTTTGCCTCATATTTGAAAAACTATATTGTGCCGATGTGTTTGTTTGCTTTGAGCTTTTTAGCTCAGCATCATTCCAACTCACATCGATTCTCCTTTCTATTGTTCTGGCGTGTTCACCATATGTTGCGCGGTCATTTTTAATCGCTCGAAAATAACTGATCGGTATGGTTCTTTAATATCAGCTTCTTCAAATGCTTCTTGTAAACATCGTAACCAAGCATCTTTTCTTGAAGGAGTAATTTCAAAAGGTAAATGTCTTCTTCTTAACATCGGATGTCCTCGTTCTTCTGTATATAATGGTGGACCACCCAAAAATTGGATGAAAAACAACCGCTGTTTACGGGCGGATTCTTCTAAATCATTTGGAAAAATTGGAATAAGTTCTGGGTGTTGTCCAATACGTCGATACATAGCTTTAATTATACGATCAATTGTTTCATATTCCCCGATTGCTTTAAAAAGTGTCCCTGGTACTGTCATGAGTATGTCTCCTCAATTGTTTTATATATTGTAACAGCGAACTGAAGGGGTCGGCAACTGATCTGATTTTAACTTAATAGCGTTGAAAAGAAACGCTCGATTTTGCTAGGTGTATATTTTTTACGAATACTGTAATCATTTAAAAGTTTTTTTAATGTGTATATGCCGATTTGTTCATTCGGTGCTTCAATCTCAAGTTCATAATCAAAGGTTCCATTGTAGACGCTATAATCTAAAATTAAATGCACATTTTGCTTATTTATATATATGCGACGATCAGTCGTTAATTGCCCAAAGTATTGTAAATTTTTTAAATCAATATTTTTTGCACGCAGTCGCCTCATCACATGAGGAGCGCTTGTTGGTTGGTTGCATAACCAATATTTAACGTCCGCTTCAGTTAACTGATCATGCGTTTCCAACAACCCTTTTGCATGAGGTTCTTTTAAAGTAAGGTAATATACATTATTTTTTTTACGTATTCTAAGGGCAGATCGATAATTTTTCAAAGACATATCTTTCGTTTCAAAATAATAATTGACATGACGCTTAGCTATTTTCGGAAATGGAAAAGCAGTGAGTAAACGTTTATATTCGTCTTTTGTAAGCATATTTTTATATTCAATTTCAATTTCTTGTAACATGTAAACACCTCAATTTCTCTCATGATATTATAAATTATTACGGATTATTGAAAAATACGCAAAGATTATATATGCATGAATAATTATGTTATGATGTATTCGGTGTGGAGATATCGGCAAAAATTTTCAAGTTTAAATGAAATGTAGGTGGTGCTCATCATGAACTGGGATCAAATTTTATCGCCGTATGCCCAAGTTGTTGATGAACTTATTGTTAAATTAAAAGGCATTCAAGCCCAATTTAAATATGAGGCAAAACACTCACCAATCGAGTTTATAACTGGAAGGGTTAAACCAATTTTAAGCATTAAGGAAAAAGCAAAAAATAAAAACATACCTTTAGATCAAATTGAAGAAAAAATTCAGGATATTGCTGGTTTAAGAGTTGTTTGTCAATTTGTCGATGATATTTACACAGTCGTTGATATGATTCGGATGCGAAATGATTTTAAGATTGTAGAAGAAAAAGATTATATCGCTAAAAATAAAGCGAGCGGTTATAGATCATATCATTTAATTATTGAATATCCTGTTGAGACAATTCATGGTGAAAAGAAAGTATTAGCTGAGATTCAAATTCGAACGTTAGCTATGAATTTTTGGGCAACGAATGAACATTCGTTAAACTATAAATATAAAGGTCAAATACCACCGGAAATAAAAACAAGACTTAAACGGGCGGCAGAAGCAGCATTTAAATTGGATGAGGAAATGTCAAAAATAAAAAATGAAGTTCAAGAGGCACAACGTATTTTTCATCGCTTATAATGTTGGAATATATTTATTATCTTGTATAAGTTGAGGGGATGACACATAATGAAATTTTCAATTGTATCAAGAGGCGATAATCGTTCAAGGCAACTTAAAGATAAGATGAAACATCATTTAGTAAAGTCTAACCTTATTTATGATGAAAAGCATCCTGAGCTCGTTATTTCTGTCGGTGGTGATGGAACCTTTCTAGACGCTTTTCACCGTTACGTTCATCGCTTAAACCATACAGCATTTATAGGTATACATACAGGTCACCTTGGTTTTTACGCAGACTGGATTCCGAAAGAAGTCGAGCAGTTAATGAATGAAATTGCTAAAACACCTTTCCAAGTTGTTGCCTATCCATTGTTAGAAGTCATCATTCGGGATAAAGAAGGTGGAAAGGAAAATCGTTTTTTAGCTTTAAATGAAACGACGATTAAAACGACTGAAGGATCTGTCGTTTTTGATGTAGAGATTCGAGGTGAGCATTTTGAGACGTTTCGTGGCGATGGTTTATGCATATCAACGCCGTCTGGAAGCACAGCTTACAATAAAGCATTAGGCGGAGCGATTTTACATCCATCAATCGAGGCTATACAAATTACTGAAATGGCTTCCATTAATAATCGTGTTTTTCGAACGATTGGCTCGCCTTTAATTTTACCGAAACATCATACGTGTTTGCTTAAGCCTATTGTTGATCGTAGCTTCCTCGTATCCATTGACCACTTTACAGACACATATACCCACGTAAAATCGATTCAATGTCGTGTGGCAAAAGAAAAAATTCGCTTTGCACGTTTTCGTCCTTTTCCATTTTGGAATCGCGTTCGAGATTCGTTTGTTGCAGATGGTGATACTGCTATTTGGAAAAATATTAATTAAAGGTGAGCATAAACGATGTTGCAGTGGATCATTCAACAAAAGTATAGTGGCATGTCCATTCGTGAATATTTACGAACAGTCCATCAATTTTCGAATCGTCTATTAACAGCCATTATCCATCATGGAGGTTTTATAGATGTAAACGGCAAAAGGCGAACTGTTAAACATCGCTTAGTAACAGGGGACCGATTAACTGTGAAGTTTCCACCTGAGAAAAGGGGTCCTTTTATGACACCTGAACCAATTCCTTTATCTGTTGTATATGAGGACAACGATTTAATTATCATTAATAAGCCAGCACATATAGCAACGATGCCGTCATTCAATCATCCAACAGGTACGATTGCCAATGGTCTTTTATGGTATTATGAGGCAAATCATTTACCTTATACAGTGCATGTTGTTACAAGACTTGATCGTAATACTTCAGGATTAATGTTAATCGCAAAACATCGTTATTGCCACGCACTTTTAGCTCAAGCTCATCAAAACGGTCAAATTGAGCGAGCGTATAAGGCGCTTGTACATGGAGAGCTACTTAAAAAATGTGGGACCATTAATAAACGGATCGGTAGAAAGGAAGAATCAATTATCGAACGGGTTGTTACAGATAATGGAAAAAAGGCTATTACACATTATGAAGTCATAAAAGAGACAAAAAAGTACTCCTTCGTTCATATTCAACTAGAAACAGGACGAACACACCAAATTCGCGTTCATTTTTCCTATATTGGACATCCTTTAATTGGTGATGAATTATATGGTGGCGATACAACACTTTTAAAACGACAAGCTTTACATTGTCATAAACTTAGTTTCATACATCCAATCACAGGCGAAAAGAAGACATTTCGAGCGGATATTCCAGCTGACATGCAACGTTTGTTAACATTATGAAAACGTATAAAATTTTTTTATTAATGGTTGTTTTGAAGGTATAGAAATTACCATTTTTTCAGGTAAGCGAAAAGCAGTTAAAGCATTACCAAAAACACACCCAGTATCAATATTCACCGTTTTGTTTGTAAAACGTGGCTTTAAAACAGGTGTATGTCCGTAAATAATCCATTGATCACCACTATAATGTTTCGCCCAATCACGTCTTATTGGGCGATGCTTTTCATATGCTGTTCCTGTAATATCTCCATAAAGAACAAATGTTTTAACTTCTTTATCATAACGACCTGTGTATTCTTCTTTAATCCCAGCATGAGCGACTACAGCATTTAATTGAGGTAGCTGTAAATAAAGCGATGCTGATTCATATAAGGCTAAACATTTATTTCGAATAATCATTTGTTCATGAACATCTAAAGACATAAATTCACGAATGGTTCTTTCAGGGCCGTGTTGAATTTTAACGTTATTTCCTAAAAAATAACGATACAATTTATTACAATGATTTCCAGGTACATAATAAGCACATTGTTCCTTGATAACTAGTTGATAAACAAGTTTAATGATTTTCATTGAGTTTGGACCACGATCCATTAAGTCACCTAAAAATATGAGTTTTCGTTCTAATGGATGTCTATATTGCTGATATCCTAGATGTTTCATAAGTTCACACAGTTCTTCATAACAACCATGTATATCTCCAATAATATCTACTTTCATATGTATACACCTTCAATTATTGTTCACTTATAGTGTGTGTCGAATTGTGCCGTTTTATTTTCCCTACGACACGTTTTTTTTATAGGTTCATATAATGGGATGACTAGTTAAAAGATAAGGAGAATGTGTCATGGCCGATCAACAGTTTGCAAAAGATCCATTGTTATATATTAAACAGCCGAGCCTTGGAAAACCGACGGCACCTATGCAATCAAGTTATAGCTCGTCAAATTCAAATCAAACAGCGCAAAAGAGACGTCCAAGACATTACCGGAAACTTATCAACGATAAAGATGATCCAATATATGAAGATACATTTGAAGTAACAGAAGAAGAAAATCATTATATTGATGAAGATAATGAAAATTCAAGTCAAATGCAGAAGAAAAGGTATAGCGAATTATCGTTGGAAAATAAAGTAAAATATTTTGTTGATATGCCAGATTATGCGCCAAAAATTAAATGTGAAATTATAACACCTAAGAAAAAGTACCGGGGCATTATTATAAATTATAAAGATGAACATGTTTTTATACGTACTGGACAACGAACAACGAGTGTAAAAGTCCCTTTTAATGATATTAAAGACATTCGAATGTTAGGGTTTTAATTGAAAAAAACACCATTGAAAATTATTTATTTTTCAATGGTGTTATGATCAAATCAATAGGTTATTTTTTCGTGTGACCATATGCAGAAATAGCCGGTAAGCATGTAATATGACAGAAGCAACCTAAATCAACGGTTAAACATATACCTGTTGCTCGCAAATGTTTAGTTCCTTGCTCTGTTGGCGTTTTTGGATCCTTAGCTTCACAGTGCGGATCTCTTAACATTTCAATGATCGCACAGCAATCCTCATCAACTTTTTTAACTCTAAAATAAAAACTAGCTTTGACATCGCCAATATGACGTGGATGAGCACCATATCCTTTAAATGGCGTACACCCGTCTTTGCAATATAAAATGAATGGGACAGTATCATATCCACTGCTCATTTCTGTTTCGCCTAATAAATCACTGATCGATTGCTCACAACTCGTATCACAGCAATATTCAAAAACATCTTCTTGTGCATCAGCAATTTCCCTCACAACGTTACATACACAGCTTCCACCATGATGTTTTTTTCCACAACCCATGAATATTTACCCCTTTCTTATATATCTTTGACTTGTTCTAGTCGTTAATAGAATATGTATCACCGCTTAGTTTGTGTAGGCATTCACCAGAGCTTTTTGAAAACATTTATTTAATCGTACACTAAATTAGGCAATCGTTTATACTTTAAATAAATCATGACATAGACTAATAACGATTAAACAAAAAGAGGTGATATGCTTGTCAGAAAAGAAACAAGTCATTCATGTTAAAGATTTAGTCATTAAAGCAGATAATGTATATATTGAAGGAGGTAGACGTCCATATCGGGATCCTTTCTTCGGTTTTCCTAAACGAGATCATCATTTTCCACAGAAAAAAGATTCGAGGTATGAAGAGAAATAAATAAAGACAGCTCATGCCAGCTGTCTTTATTCATTATTGGAAAAATAGGATTATTTTTTCGGAGAAAATGGGTATATAATAGATGTAGAAGGAGAAAGGGGGATTATTGATGGGATATATATTGCCTATTACAAATTATAAGTATGAGCATTATCATCGACGAATGGTAAATCAAAAAAAGTCTCCCCATATTGTTGAAAAACTTTATAAAATGGGGCGAGTGAATAATAATCCTCATCAAGATTCGATGTATCCCTTTTATAAAAAGAAAGGAAGGCGTATTAATTTACGTATATAAGCATACGAGTAGTTATTGATATTTTTTTTCCATGTCTTTGCTTTTAATTTTTGCATACGGCAGAGCGAATACGCCTTTACCCTCTAAGTACTCCGCATAAAAAACCTCTTTAATGGATGTGAAATTTTGTTTATTTAACTCATTCATTAACCACTGTTCAGAAAGATTTGCTTCAAATAAATTGTCTTGAATGATCTCGCCATCATTGATGAGTGTAACTGCGATTTTCGGCTTTGTCGGTACGATATTTAAATCTTTTTTAGTTGGGGTTTGATATGAATCCTTTTTTAAAACAGATACATCACCATTTGGTTCAAGAATCGCATACTCTACTTCTTGAACAGCAAAAACATCTTTCATTCGTAACAATTGTTGTATTTCATCAACGTTCACGCGATTTTTCCGCAATTCCTCATAAATGAATTTTCCTTTATGAATAACCATTGCTGGTTTGCCCTCAAGTAAAAACCTTGCACCTTTAAATTTTTGTGTAACAACTTCTACTATAAACAATAAAGCTCCCCATAAAAAAATAACATAGGCGATTTCTTTAATACCTGCCTTTTCATCGAACAATGCATTGCCGACGAGTTCTCCTAAAACTAAAGCTGCAATAAAATCAAACGCTGTTAACTGAGAAATTTGTGTTTTTCCAAGAATTTTCGTTAGTAAAAATAAAGCGATAAAACCAAAAATTGTTTCGTACAACATAGGTAAAAATTGCATAAAAATATCCTCCTCTAAATTTATTTCATAGCATAACCAAAAGAATGCATGTCATGTATGAAAAAAGACCGGCCACTATTAAAGTAAGACCGGTCTTGTTAACATTATAAGTTTTTAGTCATTGTCACATGTGGGATACCAGCATCCAAAAATTCATCGGAAATCGTATGATAGCCTAATTGTCCATAAAAATTTTCCGCATGTGTTTGTGCATTTAGGATTGCTTTTTTATAACTTTGATCAATAATGACTTTTTCCATAAAACGGATCATTTGTTGACCATAGTATTTTCCACGATGTTCTTTTAAAACACAAATACGTTCAAGTTTTCCGTAATCATCAATAAATCTTAAACGGCTTGCGGCAACGGGCTGATTATTTTGATAGCCAATCATATGAATAGCTGTTTCATCATATTCATCAAGTTCTTCTTCTTTCGGTACATGTTGTTCATGGACGAATACAGCGGTTCTAATATGAAATGCCTGTTTTTTTTCTTCACATGTTTCTGCAATTTTTATCTTCATATTTGTTCCGTCCCAAATACAAATGTTTCATATACCGTCCAAGAACCGTTGCCGAGCTGACATAACAAATGAAAACGGTCAATCATATCTTTATATCTCACCCGTTTCATTTGTAAGCTTCCATAGACATCTGAATATTCATCATGCGTAAGGGATTGTGCAATTGTAATGTGTGGAACGTAAGGATGGCCTTTTTTGTTAGAAAACTTTCCTTGATGCATCTTTTCATGTAATTGCATCAGTTCCTTACTTAACTCGACTTTAAGGTAAATTGTATTTGTTACAGGCGCAAAGCTACGAAATTTATTCATGTAAATTGTAAATGGTTTCGTCTCGCTTGCAATATATTTAAGTTCGGTAATGAGCGTGTGAATCATTTCCTCATTTGCTGTAAAGGCACTTTTTAATGTAATATGTGGTGGGATAAGGGAGTATTTCGGATCATATCGTTTGCGATATGCATTTGCTTCATCTTGAATACTACGAGAAGGAAATATAACAATTGCATATTTCAAAAGAAAAAACCTCCTTACTTAAGTGTTACTAAAAAATTAAGTTAGTTTTTAGTATAACAAAAGTTAAGGAGGAAAAAGAGATTTTTTTGTAAATTTAAGTTAATTTGTTAAATAAGTATCGATGTTAAAGCGCGGGATAAATCTTGTTGCCAATATTTCCATGTATGTTTTGCACCATTTAACTCATGATACATATAATTCATTGGTATATCTTTTAAAACATCATTTAACTTTCGATTCGGTGTTACAAAATCTTCTTTTGTGCCTGTCGTTGTTGGAACAGCTGTTTCTTCAGTACCAATTGTATGATAGACGTCTATGTGATCGATGCTTCTTGCATGTTTAACGGTTCTTAAAACTGTTTCATTTACTAAGGGTGATTGCATAATGACTTTACCAAAGGTGTTCGGGTACTTGAGCGCCGTCATAAACGATAAAGTCCCTGCCAAAGAGTCTCCCATAAGTATGCGGGATTGACCCATATGGTAGCTCGGTAATGATTCATCTAAAAATGGAACAACTTCATGAACTAAAAACTTTGTATATAGATCGTTTAACTCACCGTCAGGATGATATTTTTTTCGTCGATCAAAACGATCTATATAGTGGATACCGACAAAAACTGTGTTCGTAATTTTACCATCTTCGTGAAGTTGGTCACTAAGTGTTGCTAGTCGACCAAGTTGATAGTAATCATTTCCATCATGAACAATACAAATATGATATTTATACAAGTTAGAAAACGATTCAGGCTTATAAAATTTTAAAGTGATCGTTTCATTTAAAAAATTACTTTGGATTTCTTCATCAAACATTAGACCTTTTCTTGCGCGTGCGATTGTTATCACCTCATTTACATATTTATACGATTCGATTATAAACAATGTATGAATGGATTACCACTTTTATGGATGTTGAACTTGGCGTTGTTGATTTTCATATAAACGATAGTAATGTCCTTTTAAACGTATTAATTGTTCATGGTGACCTTGTTCAACAATTTCACCATTTTCTAACATTATAATTTTATCTGCATTTTGAATAGTATTTAATCGGTGAGCGATGACGAAACTCGTACGGCCCTCCATTAATCGGGTTAAAGCTTCTTGAATGTGGAGCTCCGTAATCGTATCAATATTGCTTGTTGCTTCATCTAAAATTAATATAGCTGGATCTTTTATTAACGCGCGGGCAATTGTTAAAAGTTGTTTTTGTCCTTGGCTAATGCCACTCCCATCTTGGTCGAGCACAGTATCATATCCATCTGGCAGACGTTCGATAAAAGGATGAGCATTAGCGTCTTTAGCTGCTTGAATGACTTCTTCATCCGTAGCGTTTAGTCGTCCATATCTTATATTTTCACGAATCGTGCCCTGAAATAAAAAGGAATCTTGTAAAACAAAAGCCATATGTGATCGTAAACTTGTGCGTTTTATATCTTTAAGATCGATACCATCTAACATAATTTTTCCACCATCATAGTTATAAAAGCGGGAAATTAAGTTAATAATTGTTGATTTACCAGCTCCAGTATGGCCGACGAAGGCGATCGTTTCTCCAGGTAAAGCTTCAAAGCTAATGTTTTTTAGCGTCGGCGTGTCTTCATAAGCAAAAGTAACATTTTGAAAGGAAAAATGTCCGGCTGTTGTAGGTAGATGTATGGCATCTTTTTCATCGGTTTCTTCAATTTCCTCATCGAGTACAGTAAAAACGCGTTCAGCCCCAGCAACGGCTGCTAACAATATGTTAAATTGATTAGAAAGCTCATTTAAAGGTCTCGTAAATTGCCGGGCATATTCTGTAAAAATAACGATCACACCGATAGTAATAAAATTATGAATTGCTAAGATCCCCCCAACGAGAGCGATCAAAGCGAAACTAAGAAAATTTAACATGTTCATCACTTTTGGAATATAGCCAGAAATTGTCATTGCCCAAAAGTTAGAATGTTGTAATTGTTTACTTTTGGATTGAAATTCTTTACTAACGCGTTCTTCTTGGGAAAATGTTTTGACAATATGCTGACCGGAAACAATTTCTTCTACATATCCATTTACATACCCTAGGTCACGCTGTTGTAATTTATAAAGAATTTTTGTACGATTCGTTATCCAACGCATCGCTAAAAACATCGTTGGAATAATTGTCATGGCAACAAGTGTTAGGATTGGACTTAATAAAAGCATCATTGAAACGGTTCCGATCAACGTTAAAATGCTTGCAAAGATTTGAATGACTGATTGATTTAATGTGTTGTTAATGTTATCAATATCATTCGTTATTCGGCTCATTAATTCACCGTGTTGGCGTTTATCAAAATAAGAGATCGGTAAATAATGGAATTTATTAAACAAATCTGCCCTTAAGTCGTACACAGTATTTTGCGCGATTCCTACCATCCAGAAGTTTTGTAAAAAAATTGCTAAAGAATGACTTAAATAAACGAATATTAATAATAGAAGAAATAAACCTAAACCATTCGTTTGTTTCGTATCAATAAAATCATCAATCGCCATACCTACCATATATGGACCGAGAAGGCTAAGTCCAGAACTTATAATGACCATACAAATGACGAGTATTAATTTAAATTTTTCCCGGGCTAAGTAGGAGCATATCCGTTTAATTGTTTGAAGCATATTTTGGGCTTTATCTTTTTCATATTGATCATCAAGATGAAGTTGACGAAGAGGTATTTTTTCGTACTGAAAAGGATGTTTCCATTCATTCATAGACATAAGGCGTCTCCTTCCCAAATTGTGACTCAACGATCCGTCTATACATAGATGATTTATGACAAAGTTCATCGTGTGTTCCTATACCGATGATTTGACCGTGATCGAGTAATAATATACGATCTGAACGCATAGCAGTAGCAATTTTTTGGGTAATCATTAAAATTGTACAATTATATGTATTCAAAGCTTGTAAAAGATGAGACTCAGTTTCTAAATCGAGTGCACTTGTACAATCATCAAACATTAAAATTTTCGGTTGTCGAATTAAAGCTCTCGCGATAGAAATACGTTGCTGCTGTCCCCCTGATAGGTTGACACCTTTTTGGCTAATTTTTGTTTCATATTGTTGGGGAAGTTTCATAATGGTTTCATGAATTTGTGCATCTGTTGCCGCTTTTATAATTTCTTCTTTTGTCGCTGATTCTTTCCCCCAAGCAATATTGTCATAAATCGTTCCAGTAAATAATAGGGGTGTTTGTGGAACATAACCAATGCTTCGGCGTAAATGTTCGAGTGGATAGTGTTCTATCGGTAAATCATCAATTAAAATTTGTCCGCGGTTCACATCATATAAACGAGGAATTAATTGAAGCATTGACGTTTTTCCTGACCCAGTTGCGCCTATAATGGCTAATTTTTCTCGCGGATGAATGGTAATGGAAATATTATTTAATACTGGGTGCTTATTCGTTGGATAAGAGAAATATACACGATCAAAAGAGATTTTTCCTGCTGTTAATCGTTTCTTTGCTAGATGATGATCGTCTATTTTCGTATCGATATTTAATATATCATTAATTCGATCTGCAGAAGCTTTAGCCCTGGAGAAACCTAATGTGATAAATGTAAACATGGAAATTGCCATAGACGTTCGAAGAGCATAATTAACAACAGCTACAACATCACCTACCTGGGTTTCTCCCGCAATTGATTGAACATTTCCATACCATATAATAACGACAACACCTATGTTCATTATAAATAATAAAATAGGCATCGATGATTCAACGAAACGAAAAGTAAAACGCATTTGCTCTGCTAAGTGTCGATTCGCATGAGTGAAACGGTTCGATTCAAAGCGCCTACGCATAAAAGCTTTAATTAGGCGCATATTCGCTAAATTTTCTTGCATAATTCGATTAACGGTATCGACATACGTTTGGACACGTTCAAACATACGGCTTGCTCGTTTTAAGACCCAAAATATAAACGCTATAAGTAATGGTACGATGACTAAAAAAACAATCGCAAGTTTCGCATTAACGATAAAAGCCATTATGACACCACCAATAACCATAAGTGGTGCTCGAACCATAATTCTTAATCCCATAAAAATTGTGTTTTGAATTTGTCGTATATCATTTGTAAATCTTGTCATAAGAGCAGATGTCGGATATAAGTTTAAATGATTAAACGAAAAAGATTGTATTTTTTGAAACAATTTTTGACGAATTTCATAGGCAAAACTGTTACTCGTATGTGAGGCATAAAAAGAATTTAAAATACCAGCGATAAATGCTAAAATGGTTAAACCAATCATAATGCTGCCCCACATTACGATATTATTTAAATCATATTGTTTAACCCCATCATTGATCATTTTTCCGAGGAAAAAGGGAAGCAGTAACTCTGTGAATAACTCAATAAATGTTAAACTGTATGCTATAGCAATCGGCAGTTTGTATCGCGTTAAAAAAGAAAATACCCGTTTCACTAAACCCCTCCACTTATTTTAGTTTACAAAAATGTTTATTAAAGTTATTATAATAGCAAACACCTATTTTATCCAAACATGTTATAAAATATGTGTCTGAGATGAACAACATACATTAATATTTAACGACAACATTTATAATCTTAAAAAACTTTATAAAAAAGCATTGACAAACGATAACATATCGGTTATATTAATAATTGCCGACAGGCCATATATGATTCCGTAGCTCAGCAGGGAGAGCGCCACCTTGACAGGGTGGAGGTCGGTGGTTCGAGCCCACTCGGAATCATACTTAATAAACTTTGATAAATAGCAGTTACTAGAAACTGCTATTTTTTTATTTGATGTATTTCTGATGTGAAGCGTTGTTTTTTAAATAGATTAAATGAAACTTAAAAAATTAACATCTTCTAAAATGTGGCGGAAAATAAAGGTGTGATGATGCATGGAATGGACAACTCATGCCCTATCCGGGGTTGTCGCAGGTTATTTAATAACTGGCGGAGATTGGAAAGGAGCTGTTGTTGGTGGAGTTTCAGGAATAATACCCGATTTAGACGAACCGAAGTCTAAATTCGGAAAAGTACTTTTACCTATATCAGTTCCTTTAAATAAAATATTTGGTCATAGAACATTTACGCACTCATTACTATTTTCGATATTAGTGGGTGCTATTTTATTTTTGTTTACAGAAAGTTGGATATGGTTAGCAAGTACTGTTGGAATATTAGCTCATATTGCCGGAGATATGATTACAGGAAAAGTGCACATTCTTTATCCAATGAAAAAAGCAATAGGCATTCCAGTGTCAAGGATGGGATTTTTTCTCATTGATCGCGTCGCGCGAATAGCGTTAGGAGTGGTAGTTTTGTTGACGTTAGGAAAAGAAGCATTATATCATTTGCTTATTTAAGACGAGCGTTATGATCAAGTACATTACATGTTAATATAAAAATGTGACATAATATAAATACCTGTTTTAATGAGTGATGTAGCAAAAACCTTACATAATCAATAGTTGATGATATACTATAGTCGTTGTAGAAAGTAAAAGGAGGCAGCCTATATGTCTAAACATCATTGGGATGAAAGCTTCTCAGATGAAGATTACGTATATGGTGAAACACCTAATATTTTTATTAAAGATAAAAGTCCTATTATACCTAAGAATGCTAGCGTCGGTTGCTTTGCTGAAGGTGAGGGAAGAAATGCCGTTTATCTTGCAACTCTTGGCCATCATGTAACTTCATTTGATCAATCTACTGTCGGACTTAAAAAAACGAAACAACTCGCAAGTCGTCACAATGTTGAAGTTGAAACAAAGGCAAAAGATTTAACAACGGAAAATGTTTCACCGCAACAATTTGATGCAGCGATTATGGTATTTGGCCATGTTCCAAAAGAAGATCAGCCATTTTTTATGGAAAATATCATTAATTCAGTTAAACATGGTGGATACGTCTTATTTGAAGTTTACTCTACAGACCAACTTGCTTACGAAACTGGTGGACCGCCAAATATTGAGTATCTTTATGAACCAGAAGATATTTTAAACTGGATTAAACCACATAAATGCCTCCACTTTTATTACGGAGAAGCTATGAGGGAAGAAGGCAAACGACATACTGGTTTAGGACACGTCATTCAAGTGCTTATACAAATAGAGCATTCGTTATAGTAAAAACGTTTAGTTACAAATAATATGTAGGAATAAGTATTGATAATTTTTTAGCAATAAATGTAAAATAAAATACAAGCACTAATTTAAAATGTATATGGGGGCATGAAATATGGAGCATTCATATGAAAGAATTCTTGTCGCAGTAGATGGCTCTAAATATGCGGAATGGACGTTTAAGAAAGGTTTGGAAATGGCGAAGCGAAACAATGCTGAATTGCATATTGTTCACGTTTTCGATGTTCGATATTATCCGTCTGCATACTCTTCCATGAAGAAAAAAGCAGAAGAGGAAGGTATTGAATTATTAAAGAGATATAAAGAAAGAGCAGAGGAACATGAAGGTATCGTAAAAGTTGAGACAATTTTAAAGCATGGGTCACCGAAAGTACTCGTTAGTAAAACGGCCGAAGAAATTGATGCTGACATTATTCTTTGCGGTGCTTCAGGCCTTTATGCTGTTGAACAATTTCTTCTTGGTAGCGTGACAGAAAGTATCATCCGGACAGCTAAATGTGATGTATTAGTTGTAAGAAAACCAGAAAATATTGATTATTTATAAGTTAGATATTAAAGCCTTTATGATATTTAAATTAACTATAATAAAAAAAGCTGTCTTAAAGCGATCGCTTTAAGACAGCTTTTTATTATAGACGTTCAAATAATACGTTATTTTCTAAATGAACATGTTGAAATGTGTCAGCCTCAAGATCTTCAAGTCGATCGTATGTTACTCTATATGTGCCACAAGCATTTGTAGGTGCTTGAAAGCCGTTTGTAATCTCGCGCATTTCTTTTAAAAGATCACCAGCAACATCATGTTCCTCTCCTAATCCGCCGTTAGCTTGACGAATACGCTCTAGCAAATTATCGCTAGGATTTTTGACATATTTCTTAATAAGGGGGAATACTTCATTTTCTTCTTTAATTGTATGTTCTTCCATTTCCATTTTAAATTCATGATAAACACGGTATAAATCTTTAAGGTGTGGGTGATCTTGACCGTGTACTCGGTAAATTTTAGTGACGAATTCGCTAAGGGCAGGAAGTTCCTCTTTTAAATAAGCATGATGATTGTACGTAATATGATCAATTAATTCCTCAAGGGGAACAATATCCCAATCTTTTGCCTCATTTCCAGCTTTTTTCCATACGTCATAATCCGTGTTTAGCTGATCGAGAATTGCTTCTCCATCAACGTTATTTTTGGCAAATTGTTCATCAAGTGAAACGTCACCACCACAACAAAAATCGATCATATGATTTTTAAATAAATCACTAGCTTTTGGATATATTTTAACAATTTCAGCTGGCGTATGTTCTTTCGTAAATGCCATCATAATTCCCTCCTAAATATTTATCACTTTTAATGATAGTCGTTCTCAATTAATATGTCTGTGATTCATCTCACTTTTTAAGCAAATGACGTATAATATGAGCGGTTAATATTTAATCATTCAGAAGGAGATGGGTGATTATTTAATGACGTGTACACCGCCGGATACAGGTATGATGCTTCCTGTAATAAAATCAGAGTTTTCCTCGCATAAAAAAGCAATGACGCGTGCGATATCTTCTCCGGATCCTGCACGCCCGACAGGTGTGTTTGTATCAATCAATGATTTAGCCGTTTGTATATCGATTTCTTTTAAATAACCTTTAATATCTCCAGGAGAAACCATGTTTGCTGTAATGCCGTAAGAGGCTTCTTCTTTTGCGATGCTACGTGTAAGTGAAGCAAGCCCTACTTTGGCAGCTGTAAAAGCAGCTCGAAATGTCCAGCCTGGACTATGTTCGACATCTTGAAAACCATACGTAATGAAGCGTCCGAACTGTTGTTTTCTCATAATTGGAATCACTAATTTAGCAAAATGAAAAATAGCGCTTAAATTACCTTCAATCATTTCATACCATTCATCATCTTTATATTCGACTAATGGTTTTTTGTCAAAAACAAAAGGTCCTGCATTATTGATTAAGCAATCGATTCTACCAAATGTTTTTTTCGCCTCGTTAACAATATTTACAATATCTTTTTTATTCGTTATATCACCTTGAACAAACTGGTATTGATTAGCATATGCTTGCCATTCTTTTTTTAATGTTTTGAGGCGCTCTAAATCACTTCGGTAATTAATAGTTAGCGTATATCCTTTTTTCAAAAAATATTCGCTAACTTGTTTACCGAGTCCTTTCGTTCCTGCAGTTATGATGGCATGTCTCAAGTTTTTCACCTACTTTATTCATGTAAATTATCTTTGAATAAGCGTTAAAAATTCTTCTCGCGCTTCCCGCTTCGACTTAAATGTTCCTTTTGTTGTAATTGTCGTTGTTACTGCATCTTTTTTCTTGACACCACGACCGCACATGCACATATGTTGACCTTCGATAACAACAATAACACCTAAAGGATTTAAAACATCATCCATCGCATTTGCAATTTGATTCGTTAGACGTTCTTGGACTTGAAATCTTTTAGCAAAACCGTCAACCATTCTACCAATTTTTGAAAGGCCAGTTATTTTTCCGTTTGGTATATAACCAACATGAGCGGTACCGAAAAAAGGGGCAAAATGATGTTCACATAATGAGTAATAGTCTATATCTTTGACAATGACTAATTCATGGTGGTTGACACTAAACGTTTTTTTCAAATGTTCTTTCGGATCTTCTTTGTAACCTTCTGTATACTCAAGGAAGGCTTTTAAAACTCTAAAAGGAGTGTCAGAAAAACCTTCTCTTGTAGGATCATCTCCACACAATTCTATTAAATCGGAAATGGCATCCATAAATTTTTGTGACTGATCGATCTGTTTTTCTGTGCCAATGTCATATTGTTCATATAGATTACGTAACTTTTGTTGAATGAACTGTTTATCTATAAATGTCATGTGAAATCCCTCTTTTCTATTTAAAAAAGAAAATCTTTTAATAATAATTATGAACACTTCTGTCATCAGGATACTGCAACTTTTTTTAAAAACCAACATTATTGCTTCAAAAAAGAGATTGTTCTCAAACATACAAATTTAGGATTTTATTTTACGTACCCTACATAATTCGGAATGTATTAAATGTTCTTCATTTATTATCCTAAAGATAGAAAGATTAAAAGATAGATAATTGAAAATTTTATTCTAACATAACTAGGAGGTATTTAAAATGGAATCTATTCGTCAAATATTTCAAGAAATTGACTCAGCTTTGCGCGAAGATCCGAGTCAAGCAGAAGGTGTTAATGCTGTTTATGAGTTTCATTTTCATGATGAGGAATCACTCACATATCAACTCGTATTAAAAGAAGACGAAAAATATGCATCTGAAGGGTCGAAAGAAGATGCAGATTGCACATTAACGATGTTAAAAGAAGATTTCAAGAAAATGGTCGAAGGTGAATTGAATGGAACAAAAGCCTTTATGAGCGGTCGCCTAAAAATTCAGGGTAATATGGGATTAGCATTGAAGTTGCAGAACTTATTATCATCTTATAAAGCAGTTAATTGATCAGTTTTAAAATAGTAGGTTACACAGGTAAGGAGGAGCAAATTTGATCTCATTTAAACCAACGACCGATGAACAGTCATTTATCGATGTAGCTAAAGATATAGCGGCCAACAAAATACGCTCAAATGCGAGGAAATGTGAAAAAGCGAGGAAGGTAGACGAAAAGTTATTAAATGAGATTTCTAATTTAGGATTTTTATCACTAGAACTCCCTGAAAGCTGGGAAGGGTTACAATTACCTTTAATTACTCAAGTGCAAATTTGGCAAGCATTAAGTTATGGCGATTTAGATATTATTCAAGGACTTCCAAAAACGAGTGATGCAATGTCCCTTATTAGATTGTTACCAGAAAATAAAGTTTTAAATCGTATTAAAAATGATCTTTTAACTGAGGAAAAAACTGTGACATTGCTAGATACATTTATGATGGATGAATGGGAAAATGATGTTCAAGTTATAAAAAAGGAAAAAGGATATGCCATTCGTGGCACGTCACAACCTATACGTCTTGCGCATTACAGTCAACATATCATTTTATTTGCTAAAGATTCTACTGGTGAAAAAATCATTTTATTAGTAGATCAGTCACATCAGTGGAATGTAGAAGAAGGTGATTATCGTCTTGGGCTTTTAACTGCAGGCATAGCACGGTTTACATTCGATGATACATTTGTAGAGTCTGCTAACGTTATTGCAAAAGGTCAAGAAGCCGAGGAGATGATAGTTACTGCGCGCTCGCGGATTCAAATTTTACAGGCAGCTAAAGAATCGGGGCTTATGAAGGGAGTCCTTGATTACGTAACTGAGTATACGGCTTCAAGAAAAGCATTTGGTCAGGAAATTGCTAAATTTCAAGGTGTTTCTTTCCGGGTCGCTAAAGTTGCTATTGAAACTAGGATTGCAAGTCATCTCGTCTGGGAGGCAGCATTAAAGGCTGATAAAAATAATTCGGAAGCAATTGGTTTGGCTAAAAGAGCATTATATCGAGCGCATCGGTCGCTAAGATTTGTAACTGATTCCGCTGTACAGCTTTTAGGTGGCCATGGGTATGTGCAAGAATTCCCAGCAGAAAAATGGATGCGCGATGCACAAGCACAAGTTTTATTGTACGGGCGAGAAAATGAATATCTTCTACAGCGCGGTGAACAATTAGTAAATGGTGTAAAGGAGGTAGTTTTCCAATGATATCATTAGATTTATCTGAACAACAACAGCAAATAAAAGAAATGACACATTGGTTTGCAAAACATGAAATTCGACCAATCGCGATGAGAGCAGATCAATTAGAAAAAGTTCCAGAAGAATGGCTAGATCAAGTTAATAAAATGGGCATCCATTTAAATACATCATTTACTAGTAGTACTGGTAGTCATAGAAAGGAGAAGAGAAATAAAGAGCGAGAAGGTAATCGCATGGCTGTATTAGCAACAGAAGAAATGGCTTGGGGATGTCCAGCGATCACTCTATCTTTGCCAGGTGCTGGACTCGGTGGCCCGCCGGTTGAAAGCAGTGGAACAAAAGAGCAAAAAGAACGCTTTTTATCTATTTTTACGAATGACAAACCGCGTTGGGGTGCTTATGCATTGACAGAACCTGATGCCGGTTCAGATGTTTCAGCTATTCGTATGACAGCAGAAAAAGTTGATGGCGGATATATTTTAAATGGCCAAAAAATATTTATTACGAACGGCGGGCGTGCCTCGTGGGTTGTGACATTTGCTACGGTTGATCCATCTTTAGGGCGGGCCGGTCATCGCGCATTTGTCGTGGAAAAAGGTACCCCAGGATTTAAATGTACACGTATATCTGACAAAATGGGGCTTCGCGCGAATGAAACAGCTGAATTATTATTTGAAGATTGCTTTGTATCCGATGAAAATCTTTTAGGTGGCGAAGCATTTTATGAAGCGAAAAGTTCCGGTCCATCCGGTTTTCAAGTAGCTATGAAAACGTTTGATAGTACGCGACCGATCGTAGCAGCTATGGCGATTGGTATTGCTCGTGCTGCCTATGAATATACGCTTGATATCGTACGACGAGAGTATCCTAAACAAGGAAAACTTTATCAACAGACAGCTGAAGCTTTAGCACGTATGGAACAAGAAATAGCAGCGGCAAGACTTTTGACATGGGAAGCTGCCTGGAAGGCTGATCTTAAATTAGCAAATGCAAAAGAGGCTGCGATGTGTAAAGCATATGCCGGTCAAATCGCTTTAGACGTATGTTCACAATGTTTAGAAATTTTGGGCCCAGTAGGTTTAGATGGTCATATTGTAGAGAAATTATATCGCGATGTCAAAGTTTTTGATATTTTCGAAGGTACTAACGAAGTTCAACATCTTGTGATTGCACGGCGACAGTATGATCCATATGGTATTAGAGTTTAAAGGATCATAGGAATAATCATGCAATACCCTTATATTTTAAGTAATAGAGGAGGATTATAATCGTGACATATGAAACGATTTTAGTAGAAAGGCGAGATAAAGGTGTTGCAAAGATAGTAATTGATAATCCCCCAGCAAATACGATTAGCAGTGTGTTGATGGAAGATTTGGAAAAGGCTGCTAGCAATCTTAGCAATGATCCAAGTGTAAGAGTGGTCGTCATTAGTTCTAATCATCCAAAAATTTTTGTCGCTGGAGCTGATTTAAAGGGTGCTATTCAACATAGTGGCGATCAGTCAGAAGATGATAACGTCATTGCCAAACAAAGTGAGAGAATGCAAGCATGTTTTCAAAAATTTGCAGAGCTACCTAGACCCGTGATTGCATCCATAAACGGCCATGCACTTGGTGGCGGGTGTGAGCTTGCATTAGCATGTGATTTTCGAATAATGGGTAGAGGAGAGATCGGACTCACCGAATTGTCATTAGGTTTAATACCGGGGGCTGGTGGCACACAACGTCTCACAAAAATACTCGGTCGCGCAAAAGCTATAGAGTTAATCTTTACAGCAAAGAAAATGAATGCATCTGAGGCATATGATATCGGACTTGTTCATCGCGCAGTTAATGAAGAAAAGTTAGAAGAAGAGACAATGGCTTTTGCAGAAAAACTTGCTGAAGGTGCAGTTAATTCGATGGGATTAGCTAAACGTGCTATCAATGCTGCTGATCACCCATTGGAAAAAGGATTGAAAGTAGAAGCGCAAGCTTTTGCAGACACGTTCTTAACCGAAGAGCCTGGAATTGGATTAGCAGCATTTTTCCAAAAAGAAAAGGCAAATTTTATCAGTTAAACGATTAGTTCATCTATTAAACTTTTACAAATATAAATACACACATAAAGAAGGTGGGTTAAGTTATGTCATCATGGAACCAGTTACTAAGAGGTAAAGTGGCAGTTGTAACAGGCGCTTCGCGGGGTATTGGTAGAGCAGATGCTTTAGCTTTAGCTGAAGCAGGGGCGGATGTCGTTATTACGGATATTTTAATAGAATCTAATGAAGATAATGAACAAGTTGCAGAACAATATGGACCGATGGCACAAGTTATGCAAAGCACTCAAGTCATTTATGCAGATAAAACAGCGGCAGAAGTACGGGAAATGGGGCAAAACTCCTTCGCTTTGAAAATGGATGTTACCAACCGTGAAGAAGTAGAGGATGTTTTTGCAAAAGTAAAAGAGATGTTTGGTAAAATTGACATTCTTATAAATAATGCCGGCACATTGGATCATATTTCGCAAATTGAAGATCAAAATGACGATTTTTGGCAACGTGATTTAAACGTCAATTTAACAGGCGCTTATAATTGCACAAAAGCTGTTTGGCCTTATATGAAAGAACAAGGAAGCGGTAAAATTATAAATATGTCGTCCGTTGCTGGCGCACTTGGTGGCTTTGGGCAAGCGAGTTATTCGACAACTAAAGGAGGTTTGCTTAGCTTTACAAAAAGTATGGCTTTAGAAGGGGCACGACACGGTATTAATGTGAATGCAATTGTTCCGGGTATTATATCGACAGAGTCCTTTAACATGGGAAATCCAGAAATGAATGAAAGAATGATCAAGAGAACTGCTTTTAGACGCCCTGGCGAACCGGAAGATATTGCAAACGCCATTGTTTTTCTTGTATCTGATAAAGCAAAATATATAACTGGCGTTGGGTTAAATGTTTCCGGTGGGATTGAGTTGTTTACATTTTAAAGTATGAATAACAAGGGGTAGGATATCGATGAGAGAAGCTGTAATTGTTGATGCATTGCGTACAGCAACGGGACGTAGAGACGGGGCATTATCTGCAGTTCACCCAGTCGATATGCTTGTACCAGTTTTACAACAATTAATTCATCGAAATGAGATCGATGCGAATGTTGTAGAAGATGTCATAACTGGCTGCGCAACGATGACAGATGAACAAGGTGGAAATATTGGCCGAATGGCTACTTTAGCTGCCGGATTGCCAGTAGAGATACCTGCATTTTCATTAAACAGAATGTGTGGCTCTAGTCAGGAAGCATTACATAGTGCTTCACAAGCCATACTAGCTGGAGATGTTGATGTAGCTATTGCTTGTGGTGTTGAAAATATGTCCCGCGTATCGATGGGAAGTGATATGGGTACGTTTAGCAACAACCTTCTGGATCGTTATAATATCGTACCACAAGGTTTTTCGGCAGAATTGATCGCTCAAAAATGGGAACTGTCACGCGAAGAATTAGATGCATTTTCTTTAGAAAGTCATCAACGGGCAATTCGGGCGACTGATGATGGGTTATTTGAACGAGAAATTTTACCACTTACTTTAAAAGATAGTGAAATATTTAAGCAAGATGAAGGTATTCGTAGAGATACAACAATGGATAAATTAGCACAATTAACGCCTTCATTTCAACCTGATGACGGTGTTGTAACAGCTGGAAATGCTAGTCAAATAAGTGATGGGGCAGCGGGTGTTTTACTCATGTCTAAGGAGAAAGCAGAAGATTTAGGACTAAAACCAAGGGCAAAAGTGATAGCACGTGTCGCCGTTGGTGAAGATCCAGTTATGATGCTAACAGGTGTTATTCCAGCGACATATAAAGTATTAGAAAAGGCTGGACTTTCATTAGACGATATAGATATCATTGAAATTAATGAAGCCTTCGCTTCAGTTGTAAAAGCTTGGGAAAAAGAACTTAAACCAGATATGGAAAAAGTTAATCCGCGCGGGGGTGCGATTGCACTTGGTCATCCACTCGGCGCTAGCGGTGCAAGACTTGCAACAACATTATTGCATACATTGGAAGATACCGATAGTAAATATGGTTTACAAGTTATGTGTATCGGCTTTGGCATGGCAACCGCAACTATTTTCGAAAAATTATAAATATATAAATGAAAAGACCGTTGTATATTGCACTTTCTCATATATTTATGTAAACAATCATAAATATATTTAAAAATAAAGTCCCAGATCATTCAATAAGGAGGAAAAATTATGGAATTTGTAAAACCGAGTACGCCGGAAGTTTTTGATATGATTGATGCAGCATTAAAATTTGATCCAGATGCTACAAAAGGCAAGGAAGGTATTTATCAATTTGAACTAACCGGTGATGATGGTGGAACTTATCAAATGATTATTAACGAAGAAGGGGCACAAGCGGTTGAGGGGACGAAAGAAACAGCTCAAGTTACTTTAACGGTCGATGAAGAGGATTTTAAAGAAATGGTTGAAGGCTCGTTAAACCCAACAGCTGCCTTTATGAGTGGCAAATTAAAAATCAAAGGGAACATGGGGCTTGCATTAAAATTACAAACTGTTTTAAATTCATTTTCCTTTTAACATATAAAGTGATTGTAAGCAGTAGGGAAGTCGATTACTTTCCTACTGTATATTACATTAAAATGTAAGCGGTTTAATTAGAAGGTAAATATTTTTATATAAGTAAATGTTAAAAGTTTTATAATGGGGGGATCGTCATGAAAGCAAGTAATCTTGTGGAAATGTTATATAAAACAGTCAAAAAGTTCCCGCAAAAAAATGCCTTTATGTGGAAAGAAAAAGGAAATTATTTACGTATGACCTACGAAACATTTTGGGAAAAAATTTATCATATTGCTTCAGGATTTGCTCATCTCGGTATTAAAACAAACGATAAAGTAGCTATTTTGTCTAATAACAATCCTGCATGGGGGATAACTGATTTTGCATTAGCGAGTATTGGAGCTGTAAGTGTTCCAATCTATCCAACATTGCCTGTCGAACAAACGGAATTTTTACTTCATAACGGTGATGTAAAGGCAGTCGTCGTTGAAGATCAAGAACAATATGACAAAATTATGTCTTCGAACGCTCAATTAGATTATATAATTGTTATTTATCCACCAGAAGGCTTTTTAACAGAAGATAAACATATGACATTTTCTTATTTAGAAGATTTAGGTGAAAAGCATTTGCTTAAAGATTGGGAAAACAATTGGCGAATGATTGATCGCGATCAATTAGCAACCATCATTCATACATCTGGTACAACTGGAAAACCTAAAGGCTCAATGCTTACGCACGGTAATTTTTTATCTAATGTAGAAGCCATTCAATTTTGGATGATTGAAATTTTACCAGAAGATATTGCACTTTCATACTTACCTTTATCGCATGTGTTTGAACGTATGGCTGGCCATTACACATTGTTGTCAGTTGGTGTAACAATTGCCTATGCTGAAAGTATTGATACGATTCAAGAAAATTTACAGGAAGTACGTCCGACGATTATGACGAGTGTTCCTAGATTGTTTGAAAAGATTTATGCGATGGTTCGTGAAGAAATTGATAACGGATCAACGCTTAAGCAGAAAATTTTCAATTGGGCGATTAAAATAGGTGAGGAGCGGTATGAACATTATTTAAACGCATCGGTTGATCAATTAATATTAGGTGAAGCAATGCCTAAAAGTTTAGAGCGAAAATGGAATATAGCTAATCGACTCGTTTATCAAAAAGTAAAAGATAATCTAGGAGGGAGAATACGTGGAATGGTATCTGGTGGTGGCACATTAAATGAACAAATTACTAAATTTTTTTGGGCGCTTAACATTCCAATTTTAGAAGGATATGGGTTAACAGAAACAGCGCCGGTCATTACGACAAATCCAATCGTTCACGCAAAAGCTGGAACAGTCGGAAGAGTTTTACCGAATATTGAGGTAAAAATTGCTAAAGATGGTGAAGTACTTGTAAGAGGTCCGAGTGTTATGAAAGGTTACTATAAAAATGAAGAAGCTACAGCCGAATCATTTGATGGAGATTGGTTTCTTACGGGTGATATTGGTGAGATAGATGATGAAGGTTATTTAAAAATTATCGACCGTAAGAAGCGAGTTCTCGTGTTATCAACAGGAAAAAATGTTGTTCCACAACCCATTGAAAATGCTATTAATGAAAGCAGTTATATTGGCCATTCACTCGTTGTTGGTGATCGCCAAAAGTATATTATTTGTCTCGTTAATCCAGATTATGAAAGTTTATTACCTTGGGCGAGGCGAAATGGCATAAAATCAGACTCATTAGAGGAAATATGTCAAGATGAAAGAGTTATTCGTTTGCTTCATCAGGAAGTTGAAAAGTATACGAGAGAATTTGCCGATTTTGAAAAACCAAAGAAAGTGCTTATCATTAGTGAAGAATGGACAGTAGATAGTGGCGAATTAACACCGAAGTTATCAATGCGCATAAATGTTATTCAAGAAAAATATCGTGACCTCATTCAAGCTGCTTATGATGAAGACGAAACGTATACTAAGGCGGAAGAAGTAGTCGTTGCTCAGGGACATCAATCATAATAAAGGAGCATCATGATCAATGCCCCTTTTATTCAAGTAATTAAATGAAGGGGGGGGATATATTTATGACTGACATTAAATATTTTAAATTAATCCTAAGCGTATAGCTTTAGCAACAGCTTCTGTTCGATTGCGCGCATTCATTTTTTCCATGATTGAAGAAACATAGTCCCGAACAGTATATTCGCTTAAATTAAGTTCAGCGGCAGCTTCAATCGTTGAATCCCCCTCAGCCATTAACATTAATACTTCAATTTCTCGCGCCGATAAATCGATTTTATTTTTCGATAATTTAAAGGACTCCTTTTGATATTTAGCGAGTATTTCTCCTGCACTCCTTCCAAATTTCTTTAATGCCGTAAAGGTTTCCTGTGATATTTTAAAATACTTTCCCGGTCCTTGATCCATAATTGCTACAGCGATGAGTCTATTATTAGATGTTAAAAAAATAGGGGAAATAACGACTGATCGTAAATTAAATTGTTCGATGTATTGTTTAGGAAATCCAATCATCGCATCATTTATATATATCGGTTGGATGTAGTTTAAACTTTTACCAAATAGTTGTAAAAAATTCGTATGATTGCGTATTAAAGGTAATTCGCTTATATCTTCTGTGATACTTTGAATAGCCTTGTTATCAAGTCGATGGCCAAACAGACCGAAACCAATTTGTTCATTAGAAGAATAGGAAAATAATGCACAGCGCTCAAAAGGTAAATAATTGACGAAGCCTGCCGTAATATTTTCTAATGCCTCATGGTAATTTTTTGAACGGATGATTAATTCATTAAATAAAATGACCGAATCTTTCCATTGTAAGTTATACTTCGTTGAATGATAACTATCTTTTCCATTTTCAAATATTTGTAGGGTATAAGTGAGGAAGGGAACAATGTATGACGAATCCTTTTGATCGAGACAAATTAATAAAGTCATATCATTATAAGGGATAGGTAAAACGTTATATTCATTTTGATAACGATCCCAGTGAGATAATAACAACTCGGTTAAAGCGTACATCGTACTTGCTGTTAGTTGTTCATCGTTTACTAATAAATCTTTACTTTTGTTGTTAAACCATTTTTTTACAATATAAGTATTATTCTTCTTTATAACGATAGCCGCCCATTCAATTGGCAATTGCCTTGATGAAACAAGACTTTGTAAAAAGGTATCAATAGAAAAATACTGTTGATATGGATGGGATAGTATATCTTCACTCAATTTTATAAAAACATATTGGACAGCTTGATGATCCTTATTAGTATATTTCGTCTTCATTCGAATAACTTTATGTACAGCGTTTTCTAATAATGTAATAATAAATTGATTAGTGCGAATAGATGAATCGAAAATATTTACATGAGTGTCATGCATTTCTTTATGATCGCGGTTAAATAAATGATATGAGAAGAAGTGTATGGTATCTTCCATTTTTTCAACAGCACTACTCCCTATCTTGTGCAAATGCAATAATAGTTTATCCCACTCTGAGACAATTTGCCGTTCATGTAACTTTATAATTTTAAGCCCATTATGGTAAATAACATCCATTTGCTGATGAACTGTCTTTGGCACACTCACTTCTCCTTTCAGATGATTGCTTTTGATCTACCATATAATTTCTACATATCAAACAAAAAACCTTCTTATAATCATATTATTTTGAATACCCTTTATCATATGAATATAAATTTATATGATATTTTTACGTAAGTAACCAACGAATATAGGGAACGGAATATTATATTTTTAAGCACCCTATTATTTTAGGAATTGTAGCAAAATACTATATATTCTAATATTAAGGTAACAAAATTTTAAAACTTAAATGATCATCACTCATTTTCTAGTTTATAGGGAAATGAGATTTAGGTAAGGAGGTGGGAAAGCTAGAGATTCATTATTGTTTTTATATGAAAACAAAGAAAAGGAGGCGTTTTCAATTAAGAAGTTTTTTAAAATATTAACTCTAGCGATGCTAGTCATTCCGATGTTTCTCATGTTTGTTGGAGGACTAGGAGCAATTTATGCTGCAGAAGATTCTAAAACAATAGAATATCATTGTACCGGCAGTGCGGCTGGTTTATTAGATATTGATATTCCTATGGATGTAGCGATTAGCGCGGAAGTTCCTGATTCAGTAGCGGCAGGTGAAGACTTTACAATTGAAAATTCCTACACGAATATTAGCATGGAAGCAACAGATATATTAAAAACAGCAGCAAATCCGCTTGAAGGGGAAGTTACTGAATTTAATTTAGAATTAAACAATGCAACAGCACGAGATACGGGCGAAGATTTTGTGAATGTCGCTGATGAAGCTCTATCCTTTGGTCCCATTGATATAGCAGATGATGATGAAGTTGTGGAATTTAGAGTACCAGAAGAAGGTGGTATTGATGTAGATTTAACGGCTGGTGAATCTGGTGAAGTCGTAGTAAACGCTGGAACAATCGAAAATACTGTACAAGCAGGTTTAAGTGGCATTGAATTAGATGTTGATGTAACGTGTGATCCTACAGACGATCAAGATACTATCTTAAATGAAATCGCTATCATAGAAGATGATGAAGAGCCAGCTTTAGATGACATCAATGAAGCTGAGCAAACAGAAGATATGCAAGCAGCTTTAGAAAATGAAGAACTTGAATTAAACCTTGATGCATATGATGAATTATCAGAAGATGAGCAAGCGGACGTTTCGACCTTAATGCTTGAAAATCGACCAGATGACGGTTACAGCGACGTTGAGTCTGTTCAAAACGCTTTGGATGAAGCGGTAGAAGAAGTTGCTGATGAAAAAGATGATCCGGCTACAGAAGAAGCGCTAGAACAAGTGAATGAAGCAGACAATGCTCAAGATATGTGGGCAGCTTTAGAAAATGAAGATCTTAATTTAAACCTTTCAGCCATTGAAGATTATAACACATATCGACAAATGAAAATCGCCGAATGGATATTAAATAACCGTCCTGATGAAGGATATGAGGTCGGTTATGCAGACGAAGACGATGAAAAATTTGATAATAGTGTACAAAAAGCTGTAAGCAACGCTAACTTTGAATTATATCTTGACCCAACCCGTCCAGATGATCCCGTAGAATTGGCGTTTGACGAAGTTAACGAAGCTAAAGATACAGAAGATATGCAAGCAGCTTTGGAAAATGAAGATCTTGATTTAAATCTTTCTTCTTATAATGATTTATCTACGGAAGAGCAGTCGAAAGCAGCTGAATTAGTATTGGAAAATCGTCCTGATGATGAGGAAGGATACCCACTTCCTAAAGACATTCAAAATGCTTTAGATGATGCAGTAAAAGAAGTGGATGAGGAGGACACTGCAGAGCCAGGTGGCACATGGTTTATAGACGAAGGTGAACCGAGTGAAGACCTTGGTGAGGATAACGATCTTTACTTAGATGAAGAATCGTTTGACGTATATTTAAAAGAAGATGGTACATGGAAAAACATTGGTAATTTAAAAGGTGAAGATGGTGAACCAGGAGACGATGGTGTAACTTGGATTGTAGATGAAGGTGAACCAAAATCTGATGAAGGCTCTGAAGGTGACTTATATTTAGATACAGAAACAGGAGATGTATATTTAAAAGAAGATGGTGAATGGAAAAAAGTTGCCAGTTTACAGGGCGACGACGGTAAAGATGGTGAAGATGGCACTACTTGGTTACATGGTAAAGGTGAACCGAAAGATGACGTTGGATCAAAAGATGATTTTTATTTAGATACAGAAACAGGAGATGTATACGTTAAAGGTGAGGAAGGTTGGGAGCACCTTTTAAATCTTAAAGGTGAAGACGGTAAGGATGGAAAAGACGGGGAGCAAGGAGAAGATGGTAAAGATTGCGACTGTGAAGATGATCAATCAAATGGAATGAATGATTCAGATGATCAACAAAAGAAAAATGGCACAAAAAGTTCTGATAACGATAACGGAGGTAAACTTCCTAAAACCGCTACGAATAATCCATTGATCATATTAATTGGCTCTTTATTAGCGATTGTAGGTGGTGCATTAATATTTATTCGAAAGAAAGCACTTAATTAGGGTGAGATTGTCATGAAAAAGTTAGGAGTCGCCTTTATACTCATCGGTATATCTTTAATTAGTGTGTTCGGTTACCAATATTGGCTCAGTATACAATCTGTATCAACTATAGAAGAAGACAATGTTGTTAAAAATAATAATCATCAACATTTCACAAATGAAAACGCGACAAAACTAATAAATATTGATGAGGCAAAAACACCAAATTATGAGAATGGGGATGAAGTCGCTAAATTAGTGATGCCATCGATTGATCTAACTTTTGATGTATTTTGGGGAACCGGGGAAGAAGCGCTTTCCCAAGGTGTCGGAATGTATGTGAGCGATTGGACGACACCTCCCGATCTTGGGGGACATACCGTTCTATCAGGACATCGCGATACGGTGTTTAAACCTGTGGGTGAGTTGAATGACGGAGATTCTATATATGTTTCATATCAAGGTGAAGATTATGAATACGAAATTAATAAAATTTGGATTACTGATGAGGATGATGATAGTGTCATTGTCGAAAAAAATGAACCAACATTAACTTTGTCAACATGTTACCCATTCCAATTTATCGGAAGTGCCCCCGAACGTTACATTGTTCAGGCAAAACTAAAAAATAAAGGCGATCTCCTAAATGATTAAAATTTAAAGATTAAGAAAAACCGGAGACACAATACGATATGAAAAAGTACTTGTGTCTCCTTTTAACTTTAATGCTTAAATAACTCAAAATGAGGGGGAAATTTTATAGATGGGAGGGAAATTTTTGCAAGCGAAAAAACTAACGATAAGTTCTACAGTTAAGAAAAAATTTTTCCTCGCTTTGTTTATAGGATTTTTTTTGCTCGGATTCTTAATGCTTAGCTTTGGCATCACCGGTACGGCATTCGCTTTGCCTCTTGGAGGAATGGGTGATTTTTACGTTAAATTTTCAAAGTTAGAAGGAAAAGGATTCGTGATGCATCCACAAATCGGTGAGACAGGTCAGGCATCAGATGTTCCACTTGTAAGAAATAAAATAGATCAAGCATCCATTGATGATTTGCATATATATAAAGATTTAAAGCTGCCGGCAAATAATTGGATTCGAATTAATATTATAGCTAGCGAACCAACGAACATCGAAGGACTCATTCAAGATGCGCAATTCATTGATGCTAATCTTCAATTCGATGAAATGGAAATGAAGCAAACAAATACATCAGAAATATCAACTGAAGAAGCTTTGCAAAAAAATTGGGGGCAGGATGCTGATACAGTAACTATAACTGATGCAGAAATTGTAACCGATTACTTATTCCAAAATATGGTTACATTAAATGGCGCTGTTATTTCAATAGAAGCAATTGATGAGCCGAATGAAACAGTTGTAGATGATAAGGATCGCGATGAAAATGATGTAGCTAGTGCTGATAGTAGTGGTAGCAAGGGTTTAAAGCTACCCGAAACAGCTAGTCATATATTTGCTTTTCTTTTACTTGGTTCTGTTTTAGTGATAGTGGGTATTAGTTTCTTCTTATTTAAAAATAGGAAGAATCGTGCAATAAAAGAAAATAAAAAAATATAGGGGTGACATAAAGTGGTTAATGAATCAAATGTCGTTGTCGGAAGAACGTGGAAACGAAAATTTTTTATCGCATTATTTGCTGGTTTTTTAGCACTTGGTGGTTTAATTTCTGTATTTGGTTTCACAGGTAGTGCTTTTGCTCTGCCACTTGGTGGAATTGGTGACTTTTATGTAGAATTTGATGAATTGAAAGGTACGGAGTTTGAACTATTACCCCAAATTGGGGAAACAGGTGAAGCCGATGAAGTTCCAATGGTTAGAAATAAAATGAAAACTGCGGAAATAAGCAATTTGCTTATTTATAAAGATTTAAAGTTACCAACTGGTGATTGGATTCGAATTAATGTAGATGTTTCGGGAAAAACAGAGATCAATGGCCTCATACAAGATGCACAGTTTATAGAAGCTGATTTAAGTTTTGAAGAAATGGCTATAGCGGAAACGAATACAGACGATTTTACAGAAAATTGGACACAGGCTGCAGACGTAGTTAAAATTGAAGATGGTAAAATTGTAACCGATTACTTATTCCAAAGTACTGTAAGTTTGGAAGGGGCTAAAATTTCTATTGATCGTATTGATGAACCGGAGCTTATAGAATAATTGTCCTCATAATGTCAAAGGAGGATAGACGAATGACTTATAAACAGTCTAAAGAGGAAAAGAAAGAAGCAAGAGTACAAAGGAGAGCAGAGAAATTACAACGAAAATCGGAAAAGTTGGCAAATGCTGGGAAATTTAGACAATGGCGTCATAGGCGACCATTTTGGGGAGCGACATTAACTGTATTAGCAGGATTGCTCGTTTTATATATACCAATTCACTTATATGCGATCGCATTTATCCCAGGAAGCCTCGTCTTTGTTGGCTTTTTATTCGGCGGATTACTTTTAATTATAGGGATTTTAGGATATATATTTCCGCAATTTTCAACTGTATTTGGTGTTATCACGATATTTTTATCAGTACTCTCTGTTATGGGGGCATTAGGTGGGTTTATCATCGGAACTATTTTAGGTATTATCGGTGGTGCTTTATGTATAGCGTGGGAAAAAGTGGAAATATCGCTCGTAAATGATCAACGAATCGATAAGGACACAACGAAAACTGCGGAAGCATAAATTTCAAAATGATATTGTTCCAAGGAGAATTCATATGGATAACCGTCGAAATTTAAAAATATTTGTCTTCTTAAGTACAATTATTTTGATATTATATGGAGTTGCTGGAAGTTTTTCAGTAGATGCAGAGGAAAGCGAAGATGTTGTAGCATTAGAAAATAGTGATGGTTTTGTTATTGAATCGGAAAAGGTAGACGGGAAAATGGACCTTGAAGAAGCTTTAGGTGGAAATATTGATATAGAGGAAGGGGAAATTCACGGTTTAAAAATTACAAAAAAACTTAATATAGATGAAGAAGAAGCAATGATTATTATAATTACTTCGCCTGGTCCAATACCTGTTAAAGATCTAAAAGCCTCACTTTTAGACGGCACTCTTCCGGATTTTGGCGGATTATGTACACCGAGTGAACCGGATTATGCATGTATTTCTGATGTTACAATGACAGCAACAGAGCAATCTGTTTCGGAAATTAATTTGCCTGATGCAACGGTAAAAACTTGTCATGAAAGCGAATGTGATGAAAATGATGATATTTTACTAGAAGAAGATGTGCAAAGAATGTTGGAAGAAAAGAAGGACGAAATGTCAACTTTAAAAGAAATAAACGATCAATTAGATGATGACGAAGATAATTTAGAAAACATAGAAGATTTGATTGACCAAGCCGCTGATATTGAAGAAGAAATTAAAAATGAGACATATAAGGAACAATTAGAACAATCAATCATAACAATGATTGATTTATTAACAAATGCAGTAGCGGAAGAGGAAGATATTGATGTTGATACATTAATAGAAGACGGTTTAAATGAATTTAATTTTTCCGACATTGATGTAAAGGCAATCGATGTAGAAGAACTTGATTTGGATGAATTAGAATTTACAGCAAAAGAAATAGTATCCAATTATGGTTCCTTTCATGAACTGACAACTGAATTCACAGATATATTAGAAGATATATCTAAAGCTATCGATGAGCTAGAAGAAAGTGTAGCATTAAAAGGAGAATCCATTGTACAGATTGAAGATGAAGAAAATGAAATGGAAGAGGATTTAAAACAATATGCTGATTTAATTGATGAAGAGGTCAATACAAATGAAAATAATGAATCTAATAGTCATAAAAATGAACAAGAAAATATAGATATGAAAGATTTAAAAGAACGAATAGAGAATGTGAAATCTGATTTAGAAGATGCTGGAGAAGGGTTCGATGAATTAAATGAGACAAAAGATTTATATCTTGAACAATTAGATGAAATAGAAAATTATATTTCTAATTTAAAAGATATTTTTAAAGAATTGCATTTAATTTATTTTGAGGACATCATTGATTTGGATGATACTGAAGATCATGACAAAAACGATCAAACGGGAGTAAATGATAGTGAAAATGAAAATAATACTTCGGAAATTAGTGTTAAAACATTAGCAGATGCATTGAAAAAACAACTTAAAAAAATTATTGACCTTATTTTACATTTGCCTATTAATGACTAAAACAGTATCTATTCATGAAATATTTATACCTAATTGTATATTTAAAGAAATCGGATGTATACCGATTTCTTTTTTAATTGAAGGCATTGAAAAGTATTCATGTTTATAATAACAAATGAATATACATTTAACAAAAAGGTTGTCCATTTAACAACAAGTAGGGGGATCAATTTGCAATATATCAAAAAGGCTGGCTTCGTATGTCTAGGTGGGATGATTCAAGGGTTAGGGATGGGTGTGTTTTTATTTCCACATGCGATACCGTCTGGCGGCGCAAGTGGAATAGCGATATTAATAAATCATTTCTTAAAAATTCCAGTTGGTCCCTCACTTTGGATTGTTAATTTATTGTTACTTGTTATCGGATTGAAGGTGTTAGGTAAACGGTTTGCATTATGGACTTTTGCTGGTATTACATTGACCTCTTTATCTGTTCATTATTTTGATACAACCATTCATTTGACAGAAAGAAAGGTCTTTTATGATTTGATGTTTGGATCTACATTTCTCGGGATTGGTATTGGTTTGCTTATGCGTCAAAATGTATCTAACGGTGGTATCGGCATTCTCGCTTTTATTATAACGACTAAGCGACAAATTTCTCCTGGAAAACCATTATTTTATATGAATAGTTTGGTATTTTTGCTGACAGCTGCTTTTATTCAATGGTCGATTATTATTTATGCTTTTTTCAGTCAATGGATGGCAACATCGATCGTTAATCTTTTGTATCAATTTAAATGGCAACAAACATATACATTAAGCTGGCGAAAATAGCTATAATTAAATATACGTATACCGATGCACAACTTTCATTTGTTCACGATCATCTTTTCTTTTAATGCGAATAAAAAATAATATGAGCAATCCTATGACTACTGTATAAATCGCGATAAAAGCAAACATGCCTGTTCTTGACCATTCCATCAAACGTGCGAAAATTGGCGGTCCAATAGCAACGCCGACGAAACGAACAGAACCATATAATGATGAGACAAATCCTCGCCTTTTTTTGTCAACTGATCCTGTAATTAAACTGTTCACACATGGTAATACAAGTCCGGAACCGATACTTCCAAAAGATAAAATGATAAGAAAAGGACTAATATT
>Ga0079225_10000061_pt1 | contig 60946 bp, 57 predicted proteins | sample Poulit2012_FD_76344 | JGI IMG/M metagenome (GOLD analysis project Ga0079225, IMG submission 76344) | Agricultural soil microbial communities from Georgia to study Nitrogen management - Poultry litter 2012 | ecosystem: Environmental > Terrestrial > Soil > Agricultural land | place: USA: Georgia... | reverse complement strand
TCGTAGAGGCCGAGGTAGGCGTCCAGGCTCGATTTGACCGCCGCCCGCGCCGCCGGTGCCGTGCGGCAGCACTGCGCCAGGATCTCGCGGGCGACCACCGGCAGATCGTCGTGGGCCACCACCCGGGTGACCATGCCCCAGTCCAGCGCCTCGGCGGCGGACAGCACGCGGCCGGTCAGCATCAGGTCGCGGGTTCGCACCGGGCCGATCACCCGGGCCAGCATCTGGCTGTAGTAGGTATCGGCGATCCCGCGGAACAGCTCCGGGACCCGAAACGTCGCCCGGTCGCTGGCCACCGACACGTCGCTGCACAGCGCGATCTGCAATCCGCCGCCCTGACACAGCCCGTTGACCGCGGCGACCACCGGTTTCGTCGAGGTGCGCAGCGCGTCGAACGGGGTGATGTCCATGCCCAGCGCCGCCCCGAAGGTGATCCAGTCGTCCGCGCCCCCGCCGCCCATGTCGCCGCCCGGGGCGAACACGTCGCCGGTGCCGGTGATCAGCAGCCCGGCGAGATCGGCGTCCTCGTTGACCCGGCCCACCGCGTAGCGCAGCCCGAAGTACATCGCCGGCGTCAAGGCGTTGCGGGCCTCGGGGCGGTCGATGGTGCACACCGCGATCGGCCCGTCCCGTCGCAGCGACAGGTACGGGGTTCCGAGCCAGTCGCCCTCGGGCGGCCCCTGCGTTGCGGCACTCACGTGATCCGACCTTCCTTTCCTGATCCCGACGCGGCGGCGAGCTCGCGCACCAGCTCAAGGGTGCCCAGGTCGCGGATCGCCCGGCACCCCCGGCGCAGCATGGTGACCATCATGTCGTCGCCGCGGTCGGTGCCGGTCGCGAAGACGAACCCCAGCGCGCAGATCAACGGCGCCTGCAGCATCCCGAACCGATAATCCCGCCAACAGGTCTGCCAGTCGTAGCCGGTGACCCCGTGACCCGCCAGCGCGCCGTGGTAGGCGGCCACCAGGTCGCGTTCGATCGCCGATCGCAGCTCCGGTTGCAGACTGGTCGCGGTGAAATAGGCCAGGTCCCGGGCCGGCAGACCCACCCCCAGGGTCTGCCAATCGACCACCCAGACCTGCTCACCGTCGGGATCGAACAGCATGTTGTCCAGCCGGTAGTCGCCGTGGATCAGGCTGAACCGGCCCAGCGGAGCCGAGACCCACGGTGTGACCAGATCCAGCGCCTCGGTCAGGGTGCGGCAGTCGGCCTCACCGAGGCGCGCACCCAGTTTCTCCACGGTGCTCTGCGCGCACATCCGGGCGATATCGCCCATGCCGGTGGCCCCGGCCTCGTCCAGCTGGGTCATCGCCAGCCCCGGGAACGTCGGCCACTCCGGCCCACACCAGGTCGGTCCGTGCAGCCCGGCCAGCGCGGTCGCCGCCAGCAGCGCCTGACGCTCATCGCACCCTGCGAGCTGGTCGCCTTGCACAGCCGGCGCCTGGTCGGAGAGCAACAACGCGAACTCGGTGGCGTCGGCGCTGATCTCGCAGTGGAAGCACCGTGGTGTGGGCACCCGGACCCGGTCGGCCACCGAGGTGTAGAACGCGCACTCGCTGCGATAACCCAGGGTGACACGTTCGCGCACCGCGTCGTCGGCGGCGGGCAGCTTGATGACGAAGGTGTTCGCGAGACCGGCCGGGTTGCTCGCGTAGCGCACCGACACCCGATAGGTGGCGCCGGTCTGACCGGTGCCGACCGGGACGACGTCGACCGCACTCACCTCGACGTCATGATCGCTCAGCACCGCGGCGATCCAGTCCGCGGTGACGTGATCGGGATGGCGCGGGATCGGCCGCACGGCGGTCATCGGACCAATTCCGCTCTACCGGGCTGCGAGCGCAGACCCGCCACGATCTCGGTGACGGCCGCTTCGCCCAGCGTCGGCGGCAAGGCGGGCAGGACACGATCGAGCACCCCGGCACAGCGCCGACGCAACGCCGCGGCCACGTCGGCGACCGGCGCGACCACGCTGAACGCATCGAGCATCTCGTCGTCGATCAGCGCCCCCATCGCGTCCCACTCTCCGCGCAGCGACAGGGCGTGCAACCGCGGTTGCAGTGCCGCCCAGCCGTGCAGCTCCAGTACCGGACGGTACGCCGGCGTCGAGGCGTAGAACGCGATCTGTCGCCGTGTCGCGCTCGCCGCGGCGGCCATCTCGGCGTCGGTCTCGCCGGTGACCACGAACACCGGCAGCGACAGTTGACACTCCTTGCGGCAGCGGCCGGCCCGATTCAGGCCCCGTTGCAAAGCCGGCAGGGTCACCTCACGCAGATACCGTGGAGTGGTGAAGGCGTGAGCGTGCATGCCGTCGGCGATTTCGCCGCAGAGTTCGGTCATCGACTCCCCCACCGCGGCGAGGAAGACCTTCGGGAAACCGAACGGTTGCGGCGCGGGGGCGAACATCGACGTCATCAGGGTGTGCCGGTAGAACTCGCCGTCGAAACCGAGCCGTGTCCGCTCCTGCCAGGACGCCCAGATCGCCCGTAGCGCGGCCACGAACTCCCGCATCCGGGCCACCGGTCGGCTCCACGGCATGCTGAAGCGCTTCTCGATGTGGGGGCGGATCTGGGTCCCCAGGCCCAGGATGAAGCGTCCCTGCGAGTAGGCCTGCAGGTCCCAGCCGAGGTGGGCCACCGTCATCGGGTTGCGCGCGAAGGCCACCGCCACGCTGGTGCCGACCTGCAGTCGTGCGGTGTGTTCGGCGGCGAGCAGCACCGGCAGGAACGGATCGTGATCGATCTCGCCGCTCCAACACCCGTCGTAGCCGTGTCGCTCCCCATCGCGTGCGGCGCGGGGAACGTCGGACAGCCGCCCGGGCAGACCTCGATCCACCTTGAGATCGCCTGTGCCGGTGGGATTCATACCCGTGAGCCGTGTCGGGTAGGCGCCTCCACCCATACCGGAGGACGCTACAGTAAGCTTTTCCGTGTGGTCAACCAGGTGAGGATTCCCCGATGACGAACGCCCAGGGCTGGCAGCAGACGCTCGATGACCTGGACCGCCGGCGCCGACACACCCAGGCCATGGGCGGCACCGAGCGGGTGGCCCGACACCACGGGACCGGCAAGATGGATGCCCGCGCCCGGATCGGGCATCTGCTCGACACCGGAACCTTCCGCGAGTTGGGCACGATGGTCGGCGGCGAGATCGCCGCCGACGGCATCGTGGTCGGCTCCGGGCTCATCGACGGCGCCCCGGTGATGGTGGGCGCGGAGGATTTCACCACGCTGGCGGGCAGCATCGGCCCGGGCGGAAACGCCAAACGCTACCGCATCGCCGAATTGGCGCTGCGCAACAAGATTCCGTTGGTGATGCTGCTCGAGGGCGCCGGATTTCGCCCCTCCGGCGAGCACTACGGGCGCACCCCCACCGACCTGCTGGCCCAGGCGCAGTGCTCCGGCCGGGTCCCGACCGTGGCCGCGGTCCTCGGCCCGTCCGCCGGCCACGGCGCGCTGGTCGCGCCGGTCTGCGACTTCCGGATCATGAGCCCGCACGGCGCGATCTTCACCGCGGGCCCGCCGGTGGTCAAGGAGTCCACCGGCGAGGACATCTCCAAAGCGGACCTCGGCGGTCCGGAGGTGGCCCTGCCCAGCGGCGTCGTCCACAACCTCGCCGACGACGACGCGGCGGTGCTCGATGACATCCGGCGCTACCTGTCCTACTTTCCCCCCAGCGCCTGGTCCTACCCGGAGCCGCTGACCTTTGATGGGGCCGCCGGCGCGCGCGCCACCCCCGAACTGCTCGACATCGTCTCCCGCGACAACCGCCGCGTCTACGACATGCGCGCGGTGCTCGACGTGATCTTCGACCGGCCGGACTGGTTCGAGGTCCAGCCGCGGTTCGGAACCGCCATCATCTGCGCGCTCGCCCATCTGGGCGGCCACCCGGTCGCCGTGGTGGCCAACCAGCCCCAGGTGATGGCCGGCTCGATCGACGCCGACGCCGCCGACAAGGCCGCACATTTCATCACCGTCGCCGACTCCTTTCACCTCCCGATCGTGTTTTTGACCGACAACCCGGGAATGCTGCCCGGCAGCCGGTCCGAGCGCAGCGGCGTGCTGCGGGCCGGGGCCCGGATGTTCGCCGCACAGACCACCGCCACCACGCTCAAGCTCCACCTGACGCTGCGAAAGGCTTACGGTTTCGGGTCGATGGTGATGTCGCTGCTCGGATTCGACGCCCAAGTGGCCACCTTCGCCTACCCCGGTGCGACGATGGGCGCGATGAGTGCGGCCGCGATGTCCTCGGCCACCCACGCCGCAGAGGACCTCTCCGCCAAGCTGCGCGAGACCGAACTGCAGGCCTCCTACCACTCCGCTCAACAACTCGGATTCGACGAGCTCATCGACCCCCGCGAAACCCGGGACTGTCTGCTGGTCGCCCTGCAGCGCGGGTTGCGCAGCCGGCAGGCCGCCGCCGAACCGGCCCTGCGCACCGCGATCCTTCCCTGATTCCGTACGCGGCGCCGGGTCAGTGCACGGCGAAGGCCCGCCGCAGCGCAGCACCCTGCAGCGCGAACAGCTGTTGGGAGCGCTCCGAGTCGGGCACCAGCGCGTCGAATCCGTGGCAGGTGCCCGGGAACAGGTGCAGTTCGGTGGCGACACCGGCGTCGAGCAGGCGCACCGCGTAATCGACCGCCTCGTCGCGCAACGGGTCCAGTTGCGCGCAGCTGATGAACGCCGCCACCAGGTCGTCGAGCCGCCGGCGCCGGGCCGGAACCGCCGGCGCCGAGGGGTCCGCCGCGCCCAGGTAGTGCCGCCACATCAGGTCGGCGGCCGCCCCGTCGAACGCGGGGGCCGCGGCGAACCGGGTCTTCGACGGCGTCGCCCGCTCGTCGAGCACCGGCTGGTGCAGCAGTTGAAACAGGACACGGGGCGCGGCGTCCTCGGCGGCCAGTTGTGCCAGGCCGGCGGCCAACGCCGCGCCCGCGCTGCTGCCGGCCACCGCCAGCCGGCCCGGGTCGACCCCCAGCTCGCCCGCCCGTGCCGCCACCCAGCGCAGAACGGTCAACGCGTCGTCCAGCGCCGCCGGACACCGGTGTTCGGGGGCGAGGCGGTAGTCGACCGATATGACCGCGCAGCGCCCGCGGCGGGCCAATTCCACACAGGCCCGGTGGTCGGTGTCGAGGTCGCCCAGCACGAATGCACCGGCGTGGCAGTAGACGACCGCCGGGGCCGGTGCGGGCGCGCCCCGGTAGATCCGGACCGCCACCCCGTCGGCGTTGCCGGCATCGACGCTCACCCCGGTCGTGTCGGCGCGCTGCGCCGCGGCCCGGCGCCGCTCGGCCAGGGCCGATCGTGCCGCGGCGAGCATCGGCTCGGCGAGATCGATGCGGGCCAGGTTCAGCGCACGCAGTTCCGGGTCAAGCATCGGGGCCCGCCGGCGGGTCGAACAGGTAATCGGAGCGGCGGAACCGCCGGGTCATCGTCCAGAAGGCGGTCGCACTGCGCGGCCACTGGGTCACCACACGCCCGTTGGCGGCACGAAAATAGTTGCTGCATCGCGTGGTCCATACCGTGCGGTGCATCCACCGGTCGATCTTGGCGAGGAAATCGGCCATCGCGGCCGGCCGCACCGCCAGGTAGGAGCGACGTGTGCGACGTAGATGGCGCAACGCCCGCACGATGTATCGTGCCTGCGCCTCGAGCACGAACAGCACGCTGTTGGACCCGACGTTGGTATTGGGCCCGTAGAGCATGAAGAAGTTCGGGAACCCCGGGACCGCCATCCCCAGGTAGGCGTGCGCCCCGTCGCGCCACACGTCGTGCAGGGCGACCCCGTGCTCCCCGACCACGTCGAGTTGCCCGAGGTAATCCGAGGCCGCATAGCCGGTGGCGCACACGACGATGTCCACGGCGCGCTCGGTGCCGTCGGCGGTGACCAGGGAGCGTGACCGCAGGGATTTCGCGGGACTCGACACAACCTCCACATTCGGCCGGGTCAGAGCGGGCAGGTAGTCCGAGGAGAAGACCAGTCGCTTGCAGCCGAGCGGGTGATCGGGGGTGAGCGTGCGGCGTAGCTCCCGGTCTGCGACCGTGCTGTCCAACAGTTGCCGGGCAACGGCGGTGAGTTCCCGGGTTTTGTCGCTGCCGTTCTCGATCACCGCGATGTTGGCCTCGCTGCGCAGCCACAGCCGGGTCCGGTAGAGCCTTTTGAGCAGGGGCAGGCGAGTGAACGCCCACCGTTCTCGCGCCGTGTATCGCCGGTCCGGTTTGGGCAGGATCCAGGTGGCCGACCGCTGCACCGAGTAGACCCGTTTGGCCACCTTGGCCAACTCGGGTACCAGTTGCGTTGCGGTGGAACCGGTTCCCAGAACCGCGATCCGTGCGTCCTCGAGCGCCACGGAGTGATCCCACCGCGCCGTGTGCATGAGGGTGCCGGTGAACGGTTCCTCTTCGGCCAGATCGGGCAGCTTCGGCTGGGTGAACAGTCCGACGGCCGAGACCACGACGTCGAAGCGGTGCACCGTGCCGGTGGTGGTCGTCAGGGCCCACTGCCGTCGCTCGCCGTCCCAGTGGGCGGATCGGATCTCGGTACGCAACCTCAGGTGCGGGGACAGCCCGTACTGCTCGGCGCAGCGTTCGAAATACTCCAGGATCTCCGGCTGTCGAGCCCACAGTCGTGACCACCGTGGATTGAGGCTGAACGAGTACGAATACAAATGGGACTTCACATCGCAGGCCAGACCGGGATAGGTGTTGATTCGCCAGGTTCCGCCGACGCCGTCCTCGCGGTCGAAGATGGTGAAATCGTCGAAGCCGTTTTTCGCCAGCAGGATTCCGAGTGCGAGGCCGCCGGGTCCGGCACCGATGATTCCCACCGACCGGACCGGTGCGCGTGTGTCGCCGCTGCTCACATCCGCAGACACTGGCCACCGTCGACGACGAGTTCTGCCCCGGTGATAAACGACGCCGCCTGCGAGACGAGGAAGGCCACCGCGTCGGCGACCTCCACCGGTTGGCCCAGCCGCCCCGGCGATGTCGCCGCCAGCCGCTGCTGGGTTGCGGTGTCGAGCATGGGCGTGGCGATCGGCCCCGGAAACACGGCATTGACCCGGATCTCGTCGGCGGCGAGTTCGGCGGCGACGGCCTGGGTCAGGCCGCGCAGGGCCCACTTCGAGGACCCGTAGGCGCTGTGCTGCCCGAACGCCCGCAGGGCCGCGGTACTGCAGGTGTTGACGATCGCGGCGCCCTCGGCTCCACGCAGCGGCGATAAGACCGCCTGGATACCGAGGAACGGCCCCAGGCAGTTGATCCGCCAGGCGTTCTCGAAGGCGGCCGCCGACTCCTCGGCGATCGCTGCCCGGTGCAGGACCCCGGCGTTGTTGATCAGTGTCGTGAGCGTGCCGAACCGGGAGACCGTCGCCGCGACGGCGGACTGCCACTGCGACTGCGAGGTGACATCCAGCGGGACGGCGATCACCGCGTCGTCGGTCGCGTCGGCGACGGTAGCGTCGAGGCCGGCGCGGTTGATGTCGCAGGCCGCCACGGCGAACCCGTCGGCGTGAAGCCGCCTCACGATCGATCGGCCTTGGCCTCCGGCGGCGCCGGTCACCAGTGCGACACGTTCCGGTGGCATCAGGACGCTCCTCTCGCCTCATGAAGGTGCGCGGCAGCCCCGCGTCGCAGCGCGTGGGATTCCGCGGCGAGCGTGATCATCTGATAGCCGAGCCCGGCCACATCCCGGCCGGCCGCCCCGGATCCGGCGTGGATCCCGGTGATCAGCCCGGCTGCCGCCGCCGACCTTTGGATTCCGACCATCGCCGCACGCGGGTCGGGATGGGTGGTGGCCTCGCCGACCTCGACGCCCATCGATATCGCCAGGTCGGCGGGCCCGACGTAGATCCCGGTCAGCCCCGGAACACCGCAGATCCGGTCGATGTCGGCCAGCGCCGCCGCGGTCTCGATCATGACGAACACGTCGGCACGGTCTTGCAGTGTGGTGATGTCGCGGCCCAGGTCGGCGCGCAGCGGACCGAAGCTGCGTCGGCCCTGCGGCGCGAACCGGGTCGCGGCCACCACCGCGGCCGCCTGCTCGGCGGTCTCGATCATCGCGACGATCACCGCGTCGGCGCCGGCGTCGAGGACACGACCGATCGGGGCCGGGTCGGCCGACGGCAGGCGCACCGCGGTCGCGATCGGCAGGTGCGCGACTCCCCGGATCAGGGCGGCGATGTCGGCATCATCGAGATAGCTGTGCTGGGCGTCGAATCCGACGTAGTCATACCCGGCGCTGCAGAATCCGTCGGGGCCCACCACGGTCGGCGCGGTGATCCAACCGCCCCACAGCGGGCTGCGGTTGCGCAATCCGTCGCGCAGTGCGGAGCTCATACGACGATCGCGATCTTGACGCGGTCGGGTACCGGTCGTGACGCCAATTCGAAGGCGGCCTGCACCTCGTGGCGGCCGAAGACGTGGGTGACGTAGGTGTCGAGCAACTCGGGGTGTTCGGCCGCGAATGTCCCGGCACGGTGGAGCATTCGCCGCCGATCCAGCGTCACACCCGCTTTCAGCGTCAGGTTGTTGCGCAGCATGGTCCTCATGCTGATCGGATAGGTGTCATCGTCGGGGACCCCGAAGTAGAACACCGTGCCACCGGGCGCGACCGCCTCGATCGCGTCTCCCAGGGTGGCCACCTGGTGCCCGACGGTCTCGATCACGACCTCCGGTCGATCGGCGGTATCGAGGTGCCGCAGCCAGCGGTCGCTGGTGGAGCGCACCGCGGTGTCCACACCGAAACGCTTCGCGACGGCGCTGCGGTCGATCGGGTCGACGCCGGTGACTCGGCCGGCACCGGCCGCTTTCGCCGCCGCGCTGAACAGCAGGCCGATCGAGCCCTGGCCGATGACCGCCACGTGACGCCCGGTCAGGTCGGGCAGCTGCTCGAGGGCGTAGAGCACACAGGCCAGCGGCTGCAGTCCGACCGCCGCCGCAGGCGCCAGGGCCGGGTCGTAGCCCGCCAACCCGTCGCCGTCGCTGATCACCTGCTCCATCAGACCGTCGAATCCGGAGGCCCAGCCGACGACGCGATCACCGCGGCGATGTCGTGGGTCGCGGCTGGCGATCACCTCGCCGACGATCTCGTGGGCGGGAAACCCGTCTTTCTCCGCCGCCCCGACACCGCTGTCGCCGGGCAGACGCCCCTGGGCGCCCCGGAACGCCGGCAGGTCGCTGCCGCACACTCCGGCGGCCACGAATCGCAGCAGCACCTGCCCGGCAGCGATCTGATCCTCGGTGTGGTCGGCGATGTCGATCTGCTCGAACGTGTACGGTGCGATCAGCCGGTGGGCCCACATCTCAGACCGCCACCGGGATCGTGTTCCAACCCCACTGGAAGCTCGATGGCAGGCGAGTCGCCCCCTGCTCGTCGATCCGGTAGTCGGGTACGCGCCGCAGCCATTCACGCACCAAAACGGCGACTTCCAGTCGGGCCAGGTGGTAGCCGATGCAGAAGTGTTGGCCGCGACCGAACGCCAGGGAGCGCTTGATCTTTCGGTTCCAGTGGAATTCGTCGGGCTCGGGGTACTGGCGCTCGTCCCGATTTGCCGAGGCCAGCAGGGCGATGATGCGCTGCCCGGGTTCGATGGTGGTGTCGTGGATGGTGAACGGTTTACGCGCGGTGCGGGCGAACCATTGCGCCGGGGCACAGAACCGGATCATCTCCTCGGCCGCCGCCGGCGCGGTGGTCTCCGGATCGGTGCGCACCGCGGCCAGCTGATCCGGTCGCCGAGCCAACTCCCAGAGGCCGTGGGCGACGATCTTGGGGACGGTCTCGGTACCGCCGATGAAGATGCACAGTAGTTGGATCGCCGCCTCGACGTCGTCGAGTACGGTGCCGTCGGGGCGTCGATAGCGCAGCATCCCGTCGACGATCGGCAGCTCAGCGCCGGACGCGTCGGCGCGCCGGCGTTGCACCGCGGGCAGCAGGTACTCCAGGTAGTCGGGTCGGGCCGCCGCCGTGTCGACCCCGCTGTCGGGGACGGCCAAGCTCCCGGCGTTGACCACCTCGAGCACCTCGTCGGCGAGTTCGCCGGGGATGCCGAGCAGCTCACAGACCACCTGGGCCACCACGATCCCGCCGTAGTCCTGGGTGAGGTCGAATTCGCCCCGCGGGATCAGCCGGTCGAGCTGTTCGTTGGCCAGCACGCGAATACGCTGTTCCCACCCGGTGGCCGACCGTGGCCGAAACGCCGGTGACTGCAGCCGCCGGATGTCGTCGTAGACCGGCCGGTCGAAGACCGCGTGGAACGGCATCGGATGCAGGGGTGGGTCGGGGACCGGCCCACTGTTGTGCTGTGCCAGCACGTTCGCCGCGGGAAGGGTTCCCTCCGAGGCCACGAACGTCCCGTCGCTGACCGCCAGCACGTCCCAGATGTCATCGAATCGCGACAGCGCGTAGAGATCCCACTTCGGCACGTAGTACACCGGGAAGTGCTCGCGCAGCACCCGGTAGTAGGCCAGCGGGTCGGCCATCACCGCCGGGTCGAACGGGTCGTAGGCGAACCCCGGGGGCACCCTCACCGTGATCCCGACCCCGGTTGCAGGGGCGACGGCGGCAGCGCTTGAAGGATCGAGTCCTCCCAGCCGTCGCGCAGTGCCGGCGCGACGCTCATCCAGGTCACGATCTCCGCCGGCGGGTCGTCCTTCCAGGACGGGTAGTGCTCGGCGAAGCAGTCCCAGCCGCCCTCCAGTGCCCAGTAGTGGATGACCTCGTTGTAGCGGAAGGTGGTGGTGAACGAACCGAGCCAGTGTTTGCCGGTCCGCTCCGACCACGGCACATACAAGCGCTCCAACTCGCGGATGTAGTCATCCTGACGCCCCGGTTTGGTCTCCATGATCTCCTGGATCACCACTGTCGCATCGAAATCGACGGCGCGCAGTTGGGCCAGGGTCTTGTTGGTCGGGCCCGGATACATGATCCGCCCCTCCCCCGAGGCGCCGATACCGGCCAGAAAGGCCCGCCAGGTCGCCGCGGGCACGTCGTGGCTGCCGCCGCTCGACTGCGCGCGACCGATGCGCGCATAGTCACCGAAATCATCGATCTCCCAGATGATCGTGATCTGCGGCCAGTGCCCGTTGTAGGCGGTGGTCTCCCACAGGGCGAACAGACGAGCACCCAGTTCGCTCATCATCGGCTGGTAGGTGGCGGTGAAGTTCTCGGCGAACCCGGCGCTGTCCCCGCTGCCGAGGTCGATCGTCTCGTGCAAATACAGCAGGGTGTGGCGGTGGTAGCGCCGCATCAGTCCGCGCCGCTCGACAGGGTGTGGAGGGTTTCGGTCGGGCCGGCCGCCGCGCCGGGGAGCCCGGCCGCCGCCAGCGACTGGGCCTTGAACACCCGCGCCGCGCTGGTGAGCGTGTAGTGCGTCGTGTGCACCCGGTGCCCGACGAACGTCGGGCGGCGCCGGCCCCACACGGTGAGTTCGCCGCGCCCGCTCTGCAGCGTCGCCGCCACCCGAGGCTCGACCCGGGGGTCGGCGCTGAGCGCATCGACGCCGACCGCCAGCGCCGAGCCCGGGTCAGTGCCCGGCGGCTCGACCAACGCCTGGTCGAGGGCGACCGTCCGTGCGCCCAGGATCAGCAGCGGCCGGTCGTCGTGATCGCCCGGCACGGCCACGGTGACCTGCCACCCGTAGGACACCCGGTCGTACAACCACCCCCCGGCCGAGGCGATGACATCGGCGACGTCGACGGCGATGACGTCGAGCCGATAGCGCACGACGTCGGGGTGCGGACCGAAACCGGCCGCGCCGGCCGACGCCGTCGTGGCCGTCGGTTCTCCTCCCCGGACATCGCCCACCACGAGTTTCAGGACAGAGCTGGTCATCGTCTCGCCTCGATTCCGCCGCACAGGCCCGGCCGGTGGCGGATCCACGCCGCGCCGGACCTCTCGAGCATTACAGTTTTCATCGTATCTGTAACGTGTGACGATAGCGCAGTCGGCCGGGCGATCGCTGATAAATTGGCAATCTCAGCGCGGGGATCGTTCGGATCGGCCGCTCACCTCAGGCGCCGGATCGCGGTTGAGGACATGAACCGCACAGCGACAGATAAGGATTCGTGGTGACCCTGTTCGCCGGACACGGACCGTTCAGCCGCACCCCCGCGGGATGGTTCACCCCGCGGCCGCCGCGCGTCGTCAGCTATATCGAGCCGCACCCGCGCCGGGTGCAGGCGCTGCACCGCGGCCGAGTCGTGATCGACACCGAGCAGGCACTGCTGGTCCACCGGCCCGACCGCCCACCGGGCTACGCCCTGCCGGCCGACGCGGTCGGCGCCCTGCCCTGCGAACCGGTTCCGGACGCCGAGGGGTTCGTCCACGTCGCCTGGGATGCGGTCGACTCCTGGGTCGAGGAGGGCCGCGAACTGGTGACCTATCCGCCCAACCCCTACCACCGGGTGGACTGTCGCCCCACCCGGCGGCGGCTGCGCGTCGCCGTCGCCGGGGTGACGCTGGTCGACACCGACGACACGGTGATCGTGTTCGAGACCGCGCTGGCGCCGCGTTTGTACGTCGACCCGGCGCAGGTCCGCACCGAGCTGCTGCGACCGACCGCGACGTCGACCTACTGCAATTACAAGGGCACCGCGACCTACTGGGCGGCCACCGTCGGAGACGCGACGGTCCAGGACGTGGCGTGGAGTTATCCGGATCCGCCGCCGGAGTCCTCGCCCATCACCGGCTACCTCAGCTTCGATCCGGCCCGCGCCGACGTCGTCGCCGAACTGCCGGCACCGACCGCGCCCCGCGGCCCCGGACCTTAAAGCCGGGCCTGCTCCCCGATCCGGGTGTCGCTGGTGCGCAACGGACGGATGAGGCCGTCCTGGGCAAAAGACGCCAGCAGCGCGCCCGACTCGGTGTGCACGGTGCCGCGGACGTAGGACATCCCGGCACCCACCTGGGTGCTCTCGTGGCTGTAGAGAATCCAGCCGTCCCACCGGACCGGCTCGTGGAAGCTGACCGTGACGGTCATCGGCGCGGTCGAGACGGTCAGGTGCGCTTGGCTGGTGCCGATCCCGGCGTGGGCGCGCATGGTCGTCGAGATACCGAGGTGCCCGGTGAAATAGGCGATCAGCGCCTTGGCGAGGTCATCGCGGGTCGGGGTCGGATCGTAGTGCAGCCAGGCGTACAGTTCCGGCGGCCCGACCTCGTCGGGGCTGTTGACGTCGAGGACGTCGACCAGCCGCACCTCCCGCCCGATCATCGGCATGTGGCAGGGATTGGCGGCCGCGGGCGCGGCGACGTCCGGCCGCGGCAGATGGTGGGTGATGACGTCCTGCGACGGGACGTCGGCGAGCACGGTCATCGTCGCGCAGCGTCGCCCGTCCTGTTCGACGCTGACGACGGCGGTGGCCATCGAGCGGCCTTCGTGCACCACGTCCACGCTGAACTCGGCCGGCGGGCCGACGAGCGCGGCACGGGTGAACACCGCATGCACCGAACGGATCGACTTGCCGCCAAACCGTTGGGCGACCCCGACGATGGCCTGGGCGAGCAGCTGGGTGCCCTCCACGACCTGGCGCTCGTCGGCACCGGCGAGCCCGGTCGCCGCGGTGAAACGGTCCGGACCGTCGGCGGTGACGGCGAACAGGTCGAGCAGGCCGTTGACCGACCAGTCGGTGGATGCGGGGGTCTCGATGCCGTCGGCAGTGGTCTCGGCCATTCCGCGAGCGTGACATTCCGCGGATGTTTTGTAAAGTGGTCCTCATCGCGGCCGCAGGAGAGGAGGGCGACACCGTGAACGGCACCGAAACAGGCTCGGCTTCGGACACCTTGGACACCTTGGACATTCTGGACATCCCGCTGCCGCCGACCCCGCTCGCCGGTGGCTTCTGCTTCGGCGAGGGCCCGCGCTGGTTCGAGGGCCTGCTGTGGTTCTCCGACATGCTCGGCGAGGCGCTCCACACCGTCAACCTCCACGGCTCGATGACCACGGTGCCGCTGCCCGGCCGCACCCCGACGGGGCTGGGGTTCCGGCCCGACGGGTCGTTGCTGATCGCCTCCGCGGCGGACCGACAGGTGTTGCACTACGACGGCGAGACCGTCACCACCCTGGTCGATCTGGGCGCGCGGGTCACCGCGGACCTCGGCGACATGGTCGTCGACGCGGTGGGCCGCTGCTATCTGGGATCGCAGGCGTTCTCCGGTGGTGTCATCCTGCGGATCGACCCGGACGACACCGTCCACACCGTCGCCACCGACCTCGATTTCCCCAACGGCATGGTGCTCACCCCCGACGGCGACACGTTGATCGTCGCCGAGTCGATCGGGCGCCGGCTCACCGCGTTCACCGTCGACGACGACGGCGGTCTCGGGCAGCGCCGCGTCTTCGCCGACGGCCTGCACGGCCCGCCCGACGGCATCACGCTGGACGCCGAGGGCGGGGTGTGGACGGCGCTGACCCTGGCCGGCGAGTTCGCCCGCATCACCCACGGCGGCACCGTGACCGACCGGGTCGACGTCGGCGATCGGGCAGCGGTCGCCTGCGCGCTCGGCGGGCCGAAGCGGCGCACGCTGTTTCTGCTCTCCAGCCCCGACGCCTACCCCAAACGGGTGCTCGGGACCCGTCAATCCCGCCTGGACGCGGTGACCGTGGCGATCCCCGGCACCGGGTCGCCGTGAACGGCGGCCTCGCCCATGCACCCCGCCGACGCGTACTACCGCCTCCTCGACGCCGACGATCCGCAGGGGGAGAAGTTCGCGGCCACTGATCTGGTGCGCGGCACCTGGTCGGCCCGTATTCAACACGCCGCACCGGTATCGGCGCTGCTGGTGCGGGCGTTGGAGCACCACGAGGCCCGCGAGGACACCCGGCTCAGCCGGGTCGCCGTCGACCTGTGGGGACCGGTGCCCGCCGACGGTCCCCTGTGGGTTCGCGCCCGGGTTGACCGCCCCGGCAAGCAGATCGAACTGCTCGGCGCCGACATGCTGGCCCTCGGGCCCGATGAGCAGGTCCGCCGCGTCGCCCGCGCTACCGGCTGGCGGTTGCAGACGTCGGACACTGCCGACGTGGCACACGCCTCGGCGCCCCCGCTACGGCCGGTCAGCGAGGCCCGTGCCAACACCATGCACGAGAACTGGGACCGCAACTATGTGCACAGCCTGGACTGGCGGTGGCTGACCACCCCGCTCGCCCCCGGTGCCGGCGAGGCCTGGATCACGCCGATCGTCGCCCTGGTCGCCGGGGAGACGATGACACCGCTGCAGCGGCTGTTCGCCGTCGCCGACGACGCCAACGGCGTCGGCACCAAACTCGACATCACCGCGTGGACGTTCCTCAACACCGATCTCGTCGTCCACGTGCACCGCATTCCCGACGGGCAGTGGATCGGGATCCGCGCCGAGACCAACTACGGCGCCGACGGGATCGGGACGACCATCGGCACCCTCTTCGACGAGCACGGTGCGGTGGGCGCCATCCAGCAGTCGGTACTGGTGCGTCGACGGTGACCGAAACACCGAAGCCGACGTGGCCGGCATCGCCCATCGGTAAAGTCCCGGTATGACCCTGAGCCCCGGTGACGTCGACACCTCCACGCGGCGTCGGATTCTCGATGCGACCGCCGAGGTGCTGAGCCGCAGCGGCCGGGCCAAACTCAGCCTGTCGGCCGTCGCCGCCGAGGCGCAGGTCTCACGCCCGACCCTCTATCGCTGGTTCGCGTCGAAAGAGGATCTGATCTCGGCCTTCTCGCGCTATGAACGCCAGATCTTCCAGGCCGGCCTGGGCGACGCCACCGCGGGGCTCGACGGGGCCGAGCGGCTGGATGCCGCATTGCGATTCATCGTCGACTATCAGCACTCCTCGACCGGGGTGCGCATGATCGACATCGAGCCCCGCTATGTGCTCGGCGATTTCTCCCGGATCATCCGCCCGATGCGGGAGGGTCTGCAGCGGATGCTGTCCGGGCCCGACGCCGCCGTGAAGGCGGCCGCCGCGATCCGGATCGCCATCTCGCACTACATCATCCGCAGCGACGACGCCGACCAGTTTCTTGCCCAACTGCGCCAGGCGGTGGGTGTGACCTCCCGCAACGATTAGGACGTCGCGACGCCCGGGCCACCGGTGAAACCGGAATTGGCGATCGCGGTGGATAACCCACTGCCGATCGGTCCCTGCGCATCGAACAGACTGGTGTTGGCCACGGCGATGCCGCCGTCGCTGTAGTGGGTCAGCGCTGCCAGGCCGACGTCGGGGCCGACGGGCAGTCTGCTCAGCGCGAGGGTGTAGTCGGCGTTGATGAACCCCAGCCCGAGGGTGCTGAAGTTGGTCATCGAACTGGTGACATCGGCCGCCATGGCCGCCCGCACGAACGGCGTGATTTCCTCGCCGGCGACGAGATCACGGATCTCACGGACCCAGGCGTAGCGGGGTCCGGCATGCTGCCAGGCGAACCCCGTGCCGTCGTCGGGATCTTTGCCGTACACCGCGATCGACATCGGAACCGTCTCATCGACCCGCGGTGTGACCGGCCGCGGCGGAAGGGTGATCTCCGTGGTGAAGAATTCGCCGTCGGGTTGGGTACCGCGGCGCAGGTACAGCGCCGACGCGCGGGCGACCAGTTCACCGTGCTGGGTCATGCCCGCGTCCACCGAGCGCATGCGTGATCCGGCCCGAATGACCGTGGCGCTCACCTGCACCGGCTCGGCGGCCACCCGACGCAGGATCTCGACGGTCAGCCGCGCCGGATGCAACTCGCCTCGGTCGACCTGCCGTTCGATCGTGCGGGCCAGCAGTCCGCCGATCACCTGCCCGCCCAGTGTCGGCCCCCAGCCCCCGTGGGCGATCGCGTTGGGCACGAAGACGCCGTCGTGCCATTCCAGGAAGGGGGTCAGTTCGGTGCGTTGCACGGCGCTACCCTACCGTGGTCATTACAGTAATGATGATGAGACCTCGTCAACGACAGGACGGGGGCGAGCACCCGGCGCGACCGGTCAACGTGTCCAGCATCTTCGGCGGCCACGACGAGCAGGCGCGGCGGATGGTCGAGCGCGCGGCACCGACCTCCCCCCACAGACGAGTTCGCGCGCCGCGCGCACCCCGTACCGATGACGATTACCGTAACGGTTACAGTGATTGCGTTCCGATCGATTCCCGGAGGAGCCCATGCAGAAGGCGTTAGCACCCGAGATCTCGACCTGGCCGGAGACGGACCCGCAGCTGATCGGCAGCCGCTGCGGTGCCTGCGCGGCGACGGTGTTCCCGGCCCAGCAGCACTGCCCCCAGTGCAGCAGCGACCAGATGACCCGGGAACTGTTGCCGCGCCGGGGCACCCTGGTGGCCTGGACGACCCAGGGCTTCCCGCCCGGAGCGCCGTATCTCGGCCCCACCGGCGAGGACTTCGTTCCGTTCGGCGTGGGCCTGGTCCAGCTCGGCGACGTCGTCCGCGTGGAGGGGCGTTTGACCGACAACGACCCCGACAAGCTGCAGTTCGGGATGGACGTCGAACTGACCATGGTGCCGTTCACCGAGGACGCCGACGGCAACGAGATCGTCACCTTCGCCTTCCAGCCGATCTGAGCGGTCGGGTACGCGGACACGACCCCGCCTGCCGGCGAGCGCTACCGGCGGTAGGCGCGCACGATCGGCGCCAGTTCGTCGGGGCTGGCACCGTGGAGGATGACGGCGTCGGCACCGTAGTCGAACTCGGCGCGGATCCGGGCGACGCACTGATCCGCCGATCCGGTGGCAGCCGGCTCCAACCACTGCTCGGGGATCAACCCGGCGATGTGTTCGATCTGGTCCTGTGTGGCTTTGTGGTCGATCCCACCCGGGATCGACGTCACCACCGGATCTTCGCGGAACCGTTGGAGCACAGCCGGATCCCATCGATTAGTCTTCACCAGTAGGTCGCCGTAACCCTGCAGGTAGGTGGCCAGGCGGGCGACGGTCTTGCGCAGCCGCAACGGCTCGGGCAGGTGGTCGCCGACGGTGGCCAGACACGACCACACCCGCACGCTCTCCGGATCCCGGCCGGCCCGCTCGGCGGCCTGTTTCACCGTGGTCACGCAGCGCCGCAGGGTCTCGGGCGTGAAGTAGGTGTGCAGGATGACATCGTCGAAGAGCGTGCCGCCCAACTCCAGCGTCTTGGGCCCGAACGCCACCAACGCCAAACGGATGTCCTCATCGAAGTCCGGATCCAGGAACAGCACCGGGTGAGGCCCGATCGGTCCGTCATGGCCGATGATCACCTCGCCGTGCCACAGGCGGCGCATGACTTGCGCGAAATCGGCCAGCTGCGCCGTGGTGACCGCCGGGATGCCGAACGCCGCGTACATGGCGGCCACGCCGCGGCCCAATCCCAGGGTGAACCGCCCGGCGGACAGCCGGTGCATGGTGGTGGCCCACGACGCGGTGATCAACGGGTGTCGGGTGTTGGGGTTGGTCGCCGCGGTGGCGATCTGCATCCGCTCGGTGACCGCGCACGCCGCACCGACCAGCGACGACGCCTCCTTGACATTCCAGCGTTCGGAGATGAACGCGGTACCGAAGCCGAGCTGCTCACCGCGACGGGCCTCGCTCACCAGCGCCGCCGGTCCCTGCCCACCGGCACCGGCCAGCAGGTAATAGCCCAACTCGTGCAGGACCCGATCGCCTGTCACCGTGAAACCTCCTTCAAAAACCGTAGCGTCTGCGCCTGCACGCCGGGCGCGAAGATCTGCCCGACGTGGCCCCCGTCGTGCCAGTAAATCCGAGCACCCCAGCGTTCGGCCAGTGCGACCGCCGGATCGGGGTAGGCCATCCGGTCGTGTCGCGCCGCGACGATCAACCGCCGTCGCGGGGCCGGGACCGGGTCGGTGGCCAGCGGGTCGACCACCGACATCAGCGCCGCCGCGGTCTCGGAGCGCAAGGCGGCGCCGACCGCCTCCCCCGCTGCGCCCCACCGCCACAGGTGGCGGCCCACCATGGCGTTGAGTCCGCCGATCGGGGTGTAGACCGCGACCGCGTCGACGGCGGCCTCCAGGTGCGACACCAGGGCGGCCACCGGGCTGCCCAGCGAGATGCCGGCGACGGTGATCGACGTGGCCTGCGGTGTCAGCCAGCGCACCACCGCGCGCACTTCGGAGATCGCGCGCATCATGCCGGCGGTGTTCGCCAGCGGATCATGGCCCGGGTAGTCCGGTCCGCCGCGACGTCGCAGGCCGTGACCGGGCTGAACCGGCAGTGCGACATTGAAACCCAGGCGCCGCAGGCGCTCGACCCGCGCCACCAACAGGTCCGACCAGTTGCCCTGACCCGCCCCGTGCACCCACACCACCCAGGGCCGCGGTGCGCCGCGGTGGCGACACAGGTGGACCGCGGCGCGCGCCGGATCGCCGAGCCGGTCGACCTGCAGGGTCGGCGGCAGTTGTGGATCGTGGTCGAAGCTCAGCCGCTCGTAGGCCAAGCGGCCGAACCGTTTGCGTTCCATCGCCTGCACCCGCAGCGGACGCGGCGGGGTGTGCGCGCGCCCGACACCCAAGGCGACCAGTTCGTCGGCGGCCTGCGTGCAGGCACTCAGCGGTCGCGACAGGGTGGGCGCGGGGGCCATCAGGGTCATCGCGGTGACCGTGAGCTCGTCGCAGAGGACCTCCCCGAACTGGCGCGCTCCCCGTGGCGAGGTGCCCCGCCAATCCGGTGAGCGCCACAGCGCGTCGACCGAGCGGGGCAACACCGCGCCCAGTCCGCCGAGGATCGTCGCGAGCCGGTGCGGTGCGTCCATCGCCGGCTACCCGATCACCGCGCCGGGCTGACCGGCGACGTTGCGGGCGCGTCGGCGGAGGGTCATGGTTCGCCCGCCCTTCCGTCGAGGTAGCGCACCTACTGTAATGCCTACCGTAATGGTTCACTGTAGCCGAGGAGGCGCCGATGAGATTCACGATCGAATACCCCAGCGAGTTGCCCACCGCCGCCGACGACTTCCTGCAGCCCGGGGTGCTCCGCGAGGTGGCCCGGCGAGCGGAGGCGGCCGGGTTCTCCGCGATCGCGTTGAGCGAGCACCCGGCACCGTCGGTCAAGTGGCGCCGCAGCGGCGGGCACAACACGCTGGACCCGATCGCGGCACTGAGCTTCATGGCCGCGGCGACCAGCAGCATCGCGCTGATGACCAATCTGTACGTGCTGCCTTTTCGCAACCCGTACCTGGCGGCCAAGGCCCTCGGCAGTCTCGACCTGCTGTCCGGGGGCCGGCTGATCGCCGGGGTCGGCGCCGGTTATCTGCGCTCGGAGTTCGCCGCGCTCGGCGTCGACTTCGACTCCCGCGCCCGACTGCTCGACGAGGCCCTGATCGCCCTGCGCTCGATCTGGACCGATCCCGACACGCCGGTCTCCGGCGCCGGATTCGCCGCGGTCGGCCCGACGTGGCTGCAACGCCCGGCACAACGCCCGCATCCGCCGATCTGGATCGGCGGCAACGGCACCGCGGCCCTGCGCCGCGTCGTCGACCACGGCGGCGGTTGGATGCCGATCATCGCTCCGGCCGCCATGGCCACCACGATGCGCACCGCCGCGATCGAGACCACCGCGCAGTTCGGCGCCGCGGTGCGCCGGCTGCGCGACCGGCTCGAGGACGCCGGCCGCGAGCCGACCTCGGTCGACGTGCAGGTGGTGTGCCCGCACGTGGACCTCGACGACCCGGCATCGCTGCGGCAGACGATCGACTACCTGGGGGAACTGGCCGACCACGGCGCGACCTGGGCGGTGGTGCACACCGACGGGTCGAGCCCGGCCGCGGCTGTGGACCACCTCACCGCGTTCGGGCAGGCGGTCATCACCCCGACCTGAGGTCGCACGGCGCGGTTTCCACTACCGATACCGTTACGGTATGGTCTTCGATAGATCTCCGTCACCGTAGAGGACATCTCTTCGATCATCGCGAAGGACAGCTCATGAAGGTTCCGTTCACCTGGAAGGTCACCGGCTGGTTCATGATCGGCTGGTCACCGGAGTTCGTCGCGGGCGAGACCCGTGCGCTGCACTACTTCGGCGAGGACATGGTCGCCTACCGCGACGACACCGGCGAACTGCACGTACTCGAGGCGCACTGCAAACACCTCGGCGCGCACTTGGGTCACGGCGGCACGGTCATCGAGGACCGCGTGGAGTGCCCGTTCCACGGGTGGCAGTGGGGCCCGGACGGCTGCAACAAATTCATTCCGTATCAGCCCGACCGGCCCAACCGGGGGCTGCGGTTGCGGGTGTACCCGGTCCGCGAGCAGCACGGCTGCGTGTTCCTGTGGTATCAACCCGACGGCAAGGAACCGCACTGGGAGATGCCGGACATCTTCGCCAAATTCCCCCAGTTCACCACCGGGCCCGACGATTACTACCGCGCCTACCCGGAGTTCTCCCGACGCCTGGAAGGAGAACCGGTCCATCCGCAGACCGTCGCCGAGAACGCCGCCGACAGCGCCCATTTCCAGTACGTCCATCACGCGACGGTGACGCCGAAGCTGCTGGACTGGAAGAAGGTCGACCACGAATGGCATTTCGTCGCCGGTTGGCCCGACGCCAACAGCGACGACCCCGACGCGATGGCGCTGCGGTTCCACTCCCACCTGTTCGGCCTGGGAGGCGCGATCAGCATCTTCGAGGGTGTCCAACAGCACCGGCTGATCTTTACCTGCACGCCGGTCGACGAGGGCCGCTCCGATTTGTTCTATTCGATCTGGTGGCCGCGTCTTCCCGGCGACGACGCCGAGGCGGCGCCCGCCGAGATCCGTGACCGCGTCGAGAAGGAGTTCCTGACCTCGGTCGAAGACGATCTCGGCATCTGGCGCTACCAGAAGTACATCGAAAATCCGGCGTTGGCGAAGGTCGACGCGAAACCCTTCATGACCCTGCGTCGATGGGCGACACAGTTCTACGAGATCGCCCCGGATACGGCCGTGCCGTGACGACATCGCTGCTCGACCTGGCCGCACCGCACCACACCGCGCTGGTCACCCAGGAACTGCAGGGAGCCGTCGTCGGCGCGGACGCCGGGCTGCCGGCACTGGCCGATGCGGCACGACGGCAAGCGCTGCCGAATATCGCGCGCCTGGTGTCCGCGGCCCGCGGCGCCGGGGTTCAGGTGGTGCACTGCCTGGTGCACCGTCGACCGGACGGCCGGGGATCCAACCACAACGCACGGTTGTTCGCCGCCTCCCGCGACAAGGTCCGCATCGATCCCGGCAGCCCCGGGGCGACCCTGCTGGGCGAGTTCGGCCCCGAGCCCACCGACCTGGTGCTGAGCCGAGGCCACGGGGTGGGGCCGATGGGCGGAACCGACCTCGACGCGGTGCTGCGCAACCTGGGTGTCTCCACGATCGTGGCGGTCGGTGTTTCGCTGAATGTGGCCATCCCGAACCTGGTGATGGACGCGGTCAACGCCGCCTACCGGGTGGTGGTGCCACGCGACGCGGTCGCCGGCGTACCCTCCGAATACGCGACTGCGATGATCGACAACACCCTGGCCCTGCTGGCGACGATCACCACCACCGATCAACTGGTCGACGCCTGGAGTGCCTGACAAGGGAGGGAAAGCGCAGTGCCCGAAACCGGTGACGTGACCACCGCGCAGTTCACCGTGCCGTCGGTTCTCGACGCGGTGGCCGCGGCGATCCCCGAACGTGAAATGATCGTCCAGGGCGATCGCCGCTACACCTACGCCGAGATCGTTGAGCGATCCAACCGCCTGGCCTCGTACCTGCATTCACGGGGACTGGGCAGCCACACGCCACGCTCCGGTCTGGCAGCCCATGAAGTGGGCCAGGACCTGCTGGGGATCTACGCCTACAACGGCAACGAGTTCGTCGAGACCCTGCTGGGTGCGTTCCGGGCCCGAACGGCGCCGTTCAATGTCAACTACCGCTATGTGCGCACCGAATTGTCGTATCTGCTGGCCGATTCCGGTGCCACCGCCCTGGTCTATCACGCCGCGTTCGCCCCGACGCTGGCCGAGGTGCTCCCCGAGCTACCCCGGTTGCGGGTGCTCATCCAGATCGCCGACGACTCCGGCAACGCCCTCCTCGACGGGGCTGTCGACTACGAGGAGGCGCTGGCGGCCGGTTCGCCGCAGCCACCGCCGGTGCACCCCTCGCCCGACGATCTCTATGTGCTCTACACCGGCGGCACCACCGGGATGCCCAAGGGGGTCCTCTGGCGTCAGCACGACATCTTCATGACCTCGTTCGGGGGCCGCAACATGATGACCGGCGAAGCGGTCGGCTCCCTCGATGACGTCGTGGCCCAGGCCCGCGACAACCCCGGCACCCGACTGATGATCCTGCCCCCGTTGATCCACGGCGCGGCGCAGTGGGCGGTGATGACCGCGATCAACACCGGCCAGACCCTCGTTTTCCCTTCGGTGGTCGATCATTTCGACGCCGCCGACGTGGTGGCCACCATCGAACGCGAGAAGGTGCTGTCGGTGACCGTGGTCGGCGACGCCATGGCCCGGCCGTTGGTCGCCGCGATCGAGCGCGGCACCGCCGATGTGTCGTCACTGGTCGTGGTGGCCAACGGCGGCGCACTGCTGACGCCGTCGGTCAAACAGCAGGTGCTCGATGCGGTGCCCGGTGCGGTGGTGATCGACGGAGTCGGCTCCTCGGAGACCGGTGCCCAGCTGCGACACATGTCGACCTCCGGGGCGGTCTCCACCGGGACGTTCACCGCCGGTCCGGATACCTGCGTGCTCGCCGAGGATCTCGGGACGCTTCTCGCACCCGGACACAGCGGTCTGGGCTGGCTCGCCCAGCGCGGCTATGTCCCGCTGGGGTACAAGGGCGATGCGGCGAAAACCGCGGCGACGTTCCCCGAACTCGACGGCGTGCGCTACGCGGTCCCCGGCGATCGGGCCCGCCACCTGCCCGACGGCACGGTCGAACTGCTCGGCCGCGATTCGGTGACGATCAACTCCGGTGGGGAGAAGATCTTCGCCGAGGAGGTGGAGACGGCGATCGCCTCCCACCCCGCCGTCGCCGACGTGGTCGTCGCGGGCCGCCCCAGTGAGCGCTGGGGCCAGGAGGTGGTCGCCGTGGTCGCGCTCGCCGGCGGCGCCGAGGTCACCGCCGCCGATCTCATCGCGCATGCCGCGGGTTCGCTGGCCCGCTACAAGCTGCCGAAGGCGATCGCGTTCCGGCCCACCCTCGTGCGCAGCCCGGCCGGCAAGGCCGACTACCGGTGGGCCCGCGAGCAGGCGGCGGCCGGTTAGCGACACCGGCCGCGGCCGGCGCCCGGTCAGCCGGAGCCGGACCGTTTGAGCCTGCGGCGGGTCCGCTTGCCCGCCCGGCGCACCATCGCGTCGGCGTACAGGCGCATCGGCCTGCGGAACGGCGGCGCGGCGCTGCCGGTGAGGCTGAACGGCAAGTCCGACCCGACCACCGTGCGGTAGTGGCTGAACGCGTCGAAACCGGCCTTACCGTGATACGCGCCCATCCCGCTGCGCCCCACACCCCCGAACGGCGCCGCCGACGGAATCATCTGGGCGGCGAAGTCGTTGCGCGCCACACCACCGCTTCGAGTGCGCCGCAAGAAATCTCGGAATTCCGCGTTGTCCGGGCCGTACCAGTAGGCGACCAGCGGCGCGGGACGGGCGTTGATCGTCTCGATCGCGTCGTCGAGAGCCGAGTAGGCCTGCACCGTCAGCACCGGCCCGAAGATCTCCTCGTCGGCGATGCGCATGGTCGCGTCGATATCACTGATGATGGTCGGGGCGATCTTGCGGGAGCGACGATCCGGCAGCGCCTCCCCGTCCGGCGCGATCGCCTCGACGGTGGCCCCCCGTTTTTGCGCATCGTCGATCAGGCCCAGCACCCGATCGAAGTTCGCCTCGTTGACGCTCGAGCAGTAGTCGTCGTTGTCCAGGACCGTCGGAAACATGGCGCGCAGCGTCTGCCGGGCGACGTCGAGGAATGTTTCCACGTCGCGTTCGGGCACCAGGACGTAATCCGGACACACACAGACCTGACCGCCGTTGACCATCCTCGCCGCCGCGATCCGGGCCGCCGACCGCCGGATATCGGCGTCGGGAGACACCACCACGGGGTTCTTTCCCCCCAACTCCAAGGTGACCGGGACCAGGTTCGCTGCCGCGGCCCGCTGCACCAGTGCACCGACCGCCGGTGAGCCGGTGAAGAACAGGTGGTCGAAGGGCAGACTCGCGAACGCCGCGGCCACCTCCGGGCCCCCGGTGACGACCGCGAGTTCGTCGGCGCCGAAATACCGCGGCACGACCCGCCGCATCACCTCGGCGGTCCGCGCGGTGATCTCCGACATCTTGATCATCACCCGGTTGCCGGCCGCGAAGGCCGCCGCTGCCGGCAGCACCACCAGTTGGAGCGGAAAGTTCCACGGGCCGATGATCCCCACCACCCCCAGGGGCGTCGGGCGAACCTCGGCGCGCAGTCCGACCAGCCGTGCCGCACGCATCAACGTCCCGGTTCGCATCCACCGGTCGACGTGGGATCGGGTGTGCTCGACGACCGGCAGGGCCCCCATGATCTCGGTGAACAACGATGCCGACCGCGATCGGGTACCGAAGTCCGCCGCCATCGCCTCGGCGAAATCGTCGATGTTGTCGAGCACCATCGCCAGCAGCCGATCGATGCGGTGACGGCGCACCGCGGCGCTGGGTGGTCCGTCGGCGGCAAAGGAGCGCCGCTGCGTCGCCAACAGGTCCGCCGGGGCGGCGACGTCGCCATCGTCGGTCATCGGCGCACCGTCCTCATGACAGATCCAACGGGCCGGTCTCGGCCACCGTGCGCAGCTGCCCCAGATCGACACCGCGGTCGGCGGCCGCCTCGATGCACGCCGCGACGTCCTTGCGCATGAAGGGCGCGACGATCTTGGCGAAGGCCGCCACCCCACCGCCGGACTGCACGTAGCCGGCGGCGCGACTGCCGCCGCTGCACTGCGCCAGCGCCTCCAGCAGACTGTTCTCGCTGACCCCGAGACCCGTGCCCAGCTCGACAGCGGCGGCGACCAACTGGGCGTTCGCGGCGAACAGCACGTTGTTGATCAGCTTGAGGTTGAGCGCGGTGCCCAGACCACCGGTGGCGATGACCGGATCGGCGTAGGCGCGAAGAACCGGTGTGACCCGGTGCACCGCCTCCTCGGGGCCACCGAGCAGCACGGTGAGCCGGCCGGCGGTGATGTCGTCGGCCGATCCGCTCACCGGGGCGTCGAGCAGCGCCGGGCCGTCGGGGAATTCCGCGGTGAGCCCGGTCAGGGTGCCCACCGTTCCGGTGGTGTGGGAGACCACCGCCGCGCCGGGCTCGGCGTTGGCCAACAAACCGTCCGCCCCGGTGGCGACGTCGCGCAGTTGAGCGTCGGAGAACAGGCAGCTGATCACGACGTCGGCGCCGCGCGCGACCTCGGCGACCGACTCCACCGCGACCGCTCCGCGTGCGCCCAGTCGATCGCGCACCTCGGGCCGCCGCGCATACACCTGGACGCGGTGACCGGCGTCAAGAAGGCGCGGCACCATCGGCTCGCCCATCCGACCGGCACCGATAAACCCGATGACCCGAGTTGTTTCGGCCACTCTCGGCTCCTCATTCCGTTGTTCCCGTTGGGTTCGCTGTCGGCAACGGTAGCATTGTCGACCTCCGTCGAATTCGTTACAGTGCGTCTTACTGTCGTATATTCAGGCAAGGCGAGAGGCGGACTCCGATGGACACTCCACCGCGCCGGGTGGTCGTGGTCGGCGGCGCTTCCGGGATCGGTGCCGCAACGGCGGCCCACTTCCACCGCCGCGGTGATCACGTGCTCTCCGTCGACGTTCGCCGCCACCGGACCCCGGCGTCGCAGCACGCCTGCTGCGATCTGCGCGACGCGGGGGCCATCGCCGATTTCGCCGACCGGATCGGCACCGGTTGGGATCTCGTTGCCCACGTCGCCGGGGTCCCCGGGACCGCGCCGGTCGCCGATATCCTCACGATCAACTACCTCGGCATGCGGCTGATGACCGAGGCCATGCTGCCGCTGATGCGTCCGGGCGGGGCGGTGGTCGCGGTCGCCTCGACGGCCGCGCTCGGCTGGGAACAGCGCATCGAGGTGCTCGACGGCCTGCTCGAGGCGACCACCGCCGCGGAGGTGCAGCGCTGGCAGGCCCAGCAAGATCCCGCCTTCCCGGTCTACACCACGTCCAAGCAGGCGGTGATCCTCTACGCCAAGAGGCTGGCCGCCTCGGCGCGCTCGCAGTACGGGGTTCGGATCAACACCGTCAGCCCCGGCCCGGTCGACACCCCGATCCTGCCCGACTTCGAGCAGTCGATGGGCAAGGAGGTGCTCGACACCGTGCGCACGATGGTCGGCCGCCACGGCACGGTCGACGACGTCGTGCCGGTCATCGATTTTCTGGGTTCGCCTCGGGCCGGATGGATCACCGGCCACGACCTCCTCGTCGACGGCGGCTTCACCACCGCGATCACCGCCGGCAGCCCGCCGTCCGACCGAGACCCGGAACGAATACGGCCCTGACCGAAAGGACACCATGACCGTCAGCAGCCCCCCGACCTCTCCGCGGCCCTACCACCGCCTCGACATCTCCGATCCCGACTTCTGGGCCACGACGTTCCGCGACCGCGACGAGACCTTCGCGGCGCTGCGCGCCGAGGACGGGCTGACCTGGCATCGGCCGATGCCGGCGGTCTTCCCGCACGAGGAGACCGGATACTGGGCGGTGACCCGCCACGCCGACATCAAATACGTCAGCCAGCACGAGAAACTGTTCTGCTCCAACGCCGGGGTCAGCGTCGATCCGATGCCGGCCGAGATCCAGCGCACGATGACGTTCTTTTTGGCGATGGATCCGCCCGAGCACACCCGCTACCGCAAGCTGATCAGCTCGGGGTTCACGCCCCGGCAGGTGCGCCGAATCGAGGACCAGATCCGGTCCAACGCCCGCAGCATCGTCGACGACCTCGTGGCCGAGCTGCGCAGCGGTGAACCGATCGACTTCGTGGACCGCTGTTCGGGGCTGCTGCCGATGCGCACGATCTCCGACATGATCGGCATCGATCCCCAGGACCAGGCGAAGGTCGCCTACGCCGCCGAATGCCTGTTCAGCGGCAGCGACGAGGAGTACGCCTCGCTCGAGGAACGGGCCGTTCACGTCATGACCCAGCTGCAGATACTCTCCGACTCCGGCGTCGACCTGGCCCGGCGGCGGCGCACCGAACCGCACGAGGATCTGATGACCGAACTGGTCAACGCCGAGGTCGACGGGCACCGACTCACCGACGAGGAGCTCGGTTCGTTCATGGTGCTGCTCGGCTCGGCGGGTAACGACACCAGCAAACAGACCACCACGCACGCGTTCAAGGCCCTGATCGAACACCCCGAACAACGCGCGTGGCTCCTGGCGGACTTCGACAATCGGATCGGTCCGGCGGTCGAGGAGTTCATCCGTTGGGCCACACCGGTGCTCGCCTTCGCACGGCACGCCGTGACCGACACCGAGATCGCCGGAACCGAGATCAAAGCCGGGGAGAAACTCGGACTGTTCTACTGCTCGGCCAACCGGGACGAGACGGTGTTCGACCGCCCGCACGAATTCGACATCACCCGCACCCACAACGCCCATCTGGGCTTCGGCGGCGGCGGGGCGCACTACTGCCTGGGCACCCACGTGGCCCGCATGGAGCTGCGCCATCTGTTCTACGAGCTGCTCACCCGGCTGCCCGAGGTCGCCCTCGGGGACCCGGAGTACCTGCACAGCACGTTCGTGCACGGGATCAAACGGATGCCGATCAGCCTGGCCTGACGCTGGCACAACCGGCGGAAGTAGTTTACTGTAATCATTACAGTAGTCCTTTGTGTACAGACGGGAGGTCCGCGTGCGAAGCCGGGTCGACGATATTGCTGCCGCGGCCGACAAGCCGGCCGATTACCTACGCAACCCCTATCCGCACTTCGCGGCGCAGCGCGACATCAACGGTGTCTGCCCCGGAACGGTCATGGACTACTCCAAGACACCGAAATCGCTGCGACCCCAGACTCAGTTCGCCGCGGTCTCCTTCGATGCGGTCAATTCGGTGTTCCGGGACTCCGAGACGTTCAACTCGCACATCTATGACGTCACCGTCGGGCTCTTTCTCGGGCCGACCATCCTGGCGATGGAGGGCGAGCCGCACCGCAAACACCGCAACCTGGTCTCCTCGGCCTTCAAACGCAAATCGCTGGCACGGTGGGAACCCGAGATCGTTCGGCCCGTCTGCACTGCCCTGATCGACGAGTTCGTCGACGCGGGCTCGGCCGACCTGATGGCCGACTTCGCGTTCGAGTTCCCCACCCGGATCATCACCAAGCTGCTCGGCCTGCCCGAGGAGGATCTGGCCTGGTTCCGCCAGCGCGCACTCGAGATCATCAGCTACACCGTCGATTACGAGCGCGCATTCGCCGGGTCGGCGCAGTTGAAGGACTATTTCCTGACCCAGATGGACAAGCGCAAGTCGCATCCGACCGACGACATCATCGGCAGCCTGGTCACCGCGGAGATCGACGGCGAGAAGCTCAGCGACGAGGCGATCTACTCGTTTTTGCGCCTTCTGCTTCCGGCCGGGCTCGAGACCACCTACCGGGCCTCCGGCAATCTGCTGTATTTGCTGCTCACCCATCCCGAGCAGTTCGCCGCGGTGCGCGCTGATCGCGATCTGATCGGCTCCGCGATCGAAGAGGGGCTGCGCTACGAGACCCCGCTGACCACCGTGCAGCGCACCGCCATCCGCGACACCGAGTTGGCCGGGGTCCAGATTCCGGCTGGCGCCGTCATCGACCTGTGCATCGGTTCGGCGAACCGCGACGAGAACCGCTGGGAACGCCCGGAGGAGTTCGACATCTTCCGCAAGTGGATTCCGCACATCACCTTCGCCGCCGGCGAGCACACCTGCATGGGGCTGCACCTGGCCCGCATGGAGATGCGGGTTGCGATGGAGTGCCTGCTGGATCGGCTCGGCAACATCACCTTGATCACCGACGGTGACCCGCACATCCACGGCCAGCCGTTCCGGTCACCGCGTGCGTTGCCGGTGACGTTCACGCCCGGGCGGTAGTCACCCCGCCGCCCACACGGGCCCCGCGGCGGCGTGACTACCCGCGCGCCGCGCGTGGTCTGCGGTAGCCGATCGTCTTGGTCTCCAGGTACTGCTCGAACCCCTCGATGCCGCACTGGCGGCCCCACCCGCTGTTCTTGTAGCCGCCGAACGGGGCGTCGGCTCCGTAATACATCCCACCGTTGACACCGATCGCTCCGGTGCGGACCCGGCGCGCCACCGCCATCGCGCGTTCCGACGACGCCGAGACCACTGCGCCGGCCAGTCCGTAGGCGCTGTCGTTGGCCAGGCGCACCGCCTCGTCGTCGTCGTCGAACGGCAGGAGCACCACCACCGGCCCGAAGACCTCCTCCCGGGCGATCGCCGCGGCGTTGTCGACGCCGGTGATCACCGTCGGCTCGACGTAGTAGCCACCGGCCAGCTCCGCCGGCAGGCCCGTACACCGCCCGCCTCCGGTGGTGAACTCCGCGCCGTCATCGCCCGCCTGGGCATAGGCGTCGAGGACCCGTCGCTGCTGTTCGGCACTGATCAACGGACCGACCAGGGTCTGCGGCAAGGCCGGGTCGCCCACCGTCACCCCCGCGAACGCCGCCGTCACCGCGGCGAGCACTTCATCGAACAGCGCGGCGTGGACCAACATGCGGCTGGTGGCCGCGCAGGCCTGACCGGCGTGGACACACACTCCCACCGCGGCCGGGATCACCTTGGCCGGGTCGGCGTCGTCGAGCACGATCAACGCCGATTTCCCGCCCAGCTCCAGGAACGTCCGTGTCATCGTGTCGACGCTGCGCCGGGCGAGCAGTTTGCCGACGGCGGTCGATCCGGTGAACGAAATCATGTCGATGCGGGGATCGGTGCCCAGGTGTGCGGCCACCTCGTTGGACGGGGTGGGAACCACGTTGACCACGCCGGCGGGAATGTCGGTGCGCTCGGCGATGAGCCGCCCCAGCCGGGTGGCGTTCCACGGGGTGTGCGGATCGGGTTTGAGGACGACGGTGTTGCCGGCCGCCAATGCCGGACCGAGCTTGTTGAGGATCACCTCGAGGGGAAAATTCGACGGAGTGATCGCCGCGACCACACCGGCCGGCTCCTTGACGACGAGGCGGGCGTTACGGTCGCCGAACAGGCCCCCGCCGTCAAGCTGCCGTTCCCACTCGAATTCGTCCACCAGCCGCGCCGGATACCGCAACGCGTCGGCCAACGGCCAATCCAGTTGGGCCAACTCGGTGGTCATCACCGGACAACCCGCTTCGGCGATCAGTTCGGTACGCAGGTCCTCCTGCTCCGCCTCCAACGCCGATTGCAGCTGGTGTAGGCATCGCCGGCGCAGCGCGCGGTTCGTCGACCAGTCGGTGGCGTCGAAGGCACGCCGGGCCGCGCCGATCGCCCGCTGCATGTCCACACCCTGCCCGGCCGCCGTGGCACCCAACACCCGTCCGGTGGCCGGACTGATGTTGTCGAACTGCGCACCCGATGCCGCGGGAACCAACTCACCGTCGATCAGCATGCGAGCCTCGGCCCGGGCAGCGGCCCGGGCACCGATCTCGACACTGCTCGTGGCCTGCGGCCGGTCCTCGCTCACCTGACACCTCTCGCTTTCGGATGCTCAACGGTAATCATTACAGTAATATAATTCACTTGACCGGTCCGGCAGGAGGAGGGCGCTGAGTTGATCAAGGTCATGGAGGGCTTCCGCGTACTGGAGGTCGCGCAGTTCACGTTCGTCCCCGCCGCCGGGGCGATCCTGGCCGACTGGGGCGCCGACGTCATCAAGGTCGAGCACCCGGTGCGCGGCGACACCCAGCGCGGGTTCATCCGGATGGGCGGATTCGAGCTCGACCCCGACCGCCACCCGCTGATCGAACATCCCAACCGCGGTAAGCGCAGCGTGGGCATCGACGTCTCGACGCCCGAGGGCCAACAGGTGCTGTATGAACTCGCCGCGACCGCCGACGTGTTCCTCACCAACTACCTGCCCCGGGCACGACAGAAGAACAAGTTCGACGTCGAGCACCTGCGCGCCGTGAATCCCGACATCATTTACGCGCGGGGCAGCGCATACGGCGACAAGGGGCCCGAGCGCGACATCGGCGGCTTCGACGGCACCGCGTTCTGGACCCGCAGCGGGATCGGACACGCCCTGAGCCCCGAGGAGCTCGGCGCCCCGCTGTCCCAGGGCATTCCCGCGTTCGGTGATTCGGTGGGCGGGATGAACATCGCCGGGGGTATCGCGGCCGCGCTGCTGCACCGCGAGCGCACCGGTGAGGCACTCGAGGTCGACGTCTCGCTGCTGTCCACCGCCTGGTGGGCGGCCGGCGCCAGCGTGACCCAGGGTATGGAGACCGGCGAGGCGATGCGGTCGCCGATGCCCGAATCCGGCGGTTCGCCCGCCAATCCGTTCCTGGGCAACTACACCACCTCCGACGGCGGCACCATCAACCTGTGCATCGTCAGCCCGAGTGGCTACATCCGCGACACCTTCGAGCATCTGGGTATCGGCGAGGCCGCCGACGACCCCCGCTTCGGCGACGCGATGGCGTTGATGGACAACGCCGAGGCGGCCGGCGCACTGATCGTCGACGCGATCGGAGCCCAGCCGTTCGAGTACTGGTGCGCCCACCTCAAGACCATGAAGGGCCAGTGGGCTCCGTTCCAGAGCCTGGTCGATCTGGGCGCCGACGCGCAGGCGATCGCCAACGACATGATCGTCGAGGTCGACGCCGGCGACGGCGGTGCCCCGATGAAAGTCGTTCGCGGTCCCGTCCAGTTCAACCACGAACGACTGGAGACGACGCGCGCGCCACAGGCCTCCGAACACACCGAGATCGTCTTGATGGAGCTCGGCTTGGACTGGGACCGCATCGAAGAACTCAAGGACAGCGGCGCCATCGCGTAGCCGATCGGCCGCAGGCTCCGACCCACCGCCACCCGCGACCATATGTAATACTGTAAGCCTTACGGTTAAACGACGTACGGTGCCGGGAGGGCCACATGGTCAACGATGTCGCGATCATCGGGGTCGGTTTACACCCATTCGGTCGATTCGAAGGCAAATCGGCCATGGCGATGGGGGTCGACGCCGTCTTCGCTGCGGTCGCCGATGCCGGGGTGGCCTGGTCGGACATCGGCGCCGCCACCGGCGGCAGCTGGACGGTCGCGAACCCGGACGCGATCGTCGGCATGGTCGGACTGTCCGGGATCCCGTTCACCAACGTGTTCAACGCGTGCGCCACCGCGGCCAGCGCGACCAAGGTGTGCGCGGACGGCATCCGGTTGGGTGACTACGACATCGGCATCGCCGTCGGCCTGGACAAACACCCCCGCGGGGCGTTCACCGAGGATCCCGCGCTCGTCGGGATGCCCCGCTGGTACGCCGAGAACGGCCAGTACCTGACCACCCAGTTCTTCGGGATGAAAGCCAACCGCTACTGCCACGACCACGCCGTGTCCGCGCAGACGCTGGCCAGGGTCGCGGCCAAGAATTTTCGCAACGGCGCGCGCAACCCGAACGCGTTTCGGCGTAAGCCGATCTCCGAAGAGCAGATCCTGAACTCCACGATGCTGAACTATCCGCTGACCCAGTACATGTTCTGCGCACCCGACGAGGGTGCCGCGGCGGTCGTGATGTGCCGCGCCGACATCGCCCACCGCTACACCGACACCCCGGTGTACCTGCGCGCGGTGGAGGTGCGCACCCGCCGCTACGGGGCCCACGAGGTGAACACCACCTTCGCCCCGGTCGTCGAGGACGTGGCACCCACGGTGTACGCCGCCCGCGCGGCCTTCGAGAAGGCCGGGGTGGCACCCGGCGACGTCGACGTGATCCAACTGCAGGACACCGATGCCGGCGCCGAGGTCATCCACATGGCCGAATGCGGCTTCTGCGCCGACGGCGACCAGGAGAAGCTGCTCGCCGACGGCGCCACCGAGATCACCGGGTCGCTGCCGATCAACACCGACGGCGGGCTGATCGCCAACGGCGAGCCGATCGGCGCCTCCGGACTGCGCCAGATCCACGAGTTGGTCCGCCAGCTGCGCGGCGAAGCCGGCGACCGCCAGGTGCCCGGGAACCCCACGGTGGGCTTCGCCCAACTCTACGGGGCACCGGGCACGGCGGCGGCGACAATCCTGACCCGCTAGCGACGAGGAGTCTCCATGAGCCAGTTCCGGGACGCGCCGATCTTCGACGCCGACCAGCACATGTACGAAACACCCGAGGCGCTGACGAAGTATCTGCCGCAGAAGTTCTCGCGTGCGGTCCAATTCGCCAAAATCGGCCGGCAGACCCGGATCATCATCAACAACCGGGTCAGCGACTTCATCCCCAACCCCACCTTCGAACGGGTCGCCGCCCCCGGGGCCCACGAGAAGTTCTTCGCCGGCGAGAACAGCGACGGACTGACCCTGCGGCAGATGCAGGGACCGGCCATCGAGGCGCCTGCCGCCACCCGCAACCCCGCCGATCGGGTCGCTGAGCTCGACCGGCAGGGCGTGGTGGAGGCGCTGAACTACCCGACCCTGGCCAGCCTGGTGGAACACTCCTCCGCCGACGACCCGGAACTGACGTGCGCGATCATCCATGCGCTCAACCAGTGGATGGTCGAGCACTGGAGCTACAACTATCAGGATCGGGTGTTCTCCACCCCGATCCTCAACCTCTCCGAGGTCGACGACGCCCAGCGCGAGCTGGAGTACATCCTCGCCAACGGCGCCCGAGTCGCACTGATCAAACCGGGGCCGGTCAACGGAATCCACGGCTGGCGTTCGCCCGCGCTGCCGGAATTCGACCCGTTCTGGCGTGACGTGCAAGCCGCCGGCCTGCCCATCGTGTTGCACGCCAGCTTCCCTCCCCTCGACGACTACGTCGGGCGCTGGGAACCGCCCTACACGCAGAACTTCATGGCCCAGAGCGCGTTCCGGTGGATGGTGCTCGGCCACCGCGAGATCGCCGACATGATCACCGCGCTGATCTGCCACGGCACGCTCACACGATTCCCGAAACTGCGCATCGCCAGCGTGGAGAACGGAAGCTCGTGGATCTCGCCGCTGTTCAACGACTTCGCCGACCTCTACAGGAAGATGCCGCAGAACTTCCCCGAACATCCCCACGATGTGTTCCGGCGCAACATCTGGGTCAGCCCGTTCTGGGAGGGCTGCATCTCCGACGTGGTGGACACCGTGGGATGGGACAAAGTGCTGTTCGGATCGGACTATCCGCATCCGGAGGGCCTGCCCGAACCGAAGGGGTTCTGGCGCTACGCCGAGGGTATGGACACCCGACGCACGTACGACTTCATGGGTGACAACGCTCGCCGATTCATGGGGCTTCCCATCACCAACCCCGATCCCGACGCTGCTCTGCCACCGGCACTGGCCGGCACCTGAGGCACCTGAGGCACCACGACTCTCGGCCCCGGCGTGATGTCCACCGGGGCCGAGAGCACGAGACGGATCGCGGCTACTTGGGCGCGAAGCGCTGGCCGGCGTCGAGCCGGATGCACTGGCCGTTGAGCATCGGGTTGTCGATGATCGCCAGGGCCAGCTTCGCGTACTCCTCCGGGCGGCCCAGCCGCTTCGGGAACGCCGCGTCCTTGGTCAACTGGGCCGCGAACTCATCGGGGATGCCCTCGGTCAGACCCGTGGCGAACAGACTCGGCGCGATCGCCAGCACCCGGATGCCCAGGCTCCCCAGGTCCCGCGCCATCGTCAGCGACATCCCCGCGATCGCCGCCTTGGACGCGGTGTAGGCGATCTGCCCGATCTGGCCCTCGAACGCCGCGATGGAGGAGGTGTTGATGATCACCCCCCGCTCGTCGTCTTCGGGGGTGTTGGTGCTCATGTGCCAGGCGGCGAGCCGGTTGACGTTGAAGGTGCCGGTGACGTTGAGGTCCAAGCTGTTCCGGAACGACTCCAGGTCATGCGGACCGTCCTTTTTGATCGTCCGCTGACCGATGCCGCCGCCGGCGGTGGTGACGACGATGCGCAGCCCCCCGAGGGCCGCCACGGCGTCGTTGAGCACCTGCTCGATGCCGGTGAAGTCGGTGACGTCGGCTTCATAGAACTGGCCACCGATCGCGTCGGCGACCTCCTTGCCCTTCGACTGCGGGCGGTCCAACACCGCCACCCGGGCGCCCTGTTTGGACAACAGCTCCGCGGTGGCCTTGCCGAACCCCGAGGCACCGCCAACAACGATGGCGCCCTTGCCTTCAATCTCCATGAATACTCCACTCTATCGGCGATGTCGCACTGCTCGGATCAGTGTCGATCATAGTTACTATAATCATTCCGGTAGCCCTGACGAGACGCGGGATGACCCCGTGGCGGGCGCTGCTCGCAGGACCGCGACACGGTCGTCACGACGCGCGGGCGCCGGTTCGGTCACGCCCGACGACGGTGGGTCGCCTCGGCCGGTCTTGGCCCCACCGACGAGCCCGTCTCCACGCCCGCGGGTCGTCGCGTGACGCCTGCCGGTGGCCGACCAACGGTGTGCAGATCGTCGGACCGAAGCCGGGCGGCGCACTTGCCATCCGCCACCGAACTGAGTTAAAACATCAGTGGTTTCCTATTGGCGGTTCCCCGGATCCGAACCGAGAAATGAGGCTCGCATGCGAATTCACCTCCAGGTTGAGGGGGCACCGGACAGGGCTGCCGACAGTGCACGTCAGATCGAACGGCTCGGAGCGGACGGCGCCTTCTCCTTCGAGGGCCAACACGACGTCTTCTTTCCGCTGATCGCCGCCGCGGCCGCGACGGATCTGAGCGTGATGACCAACGTGGCGATCGCCGGCCCCCGCAGTCCCCTGCACCTGGCCCATGCCGCCTACGATCTGCAGTGCTACAGCTCCGGCCGGTTCCGACTGGGCCTGGGATCGCAGATTCGGGTCCATATCGAGAGGCGCTACGGGTCTCAGTGGGGCAAGCCGGCGGCGCGTATGGGCGAGTCGGTCAATGCGGTCAAAGCGATCTTCGCCGCCTGGGAGGGCGAGGCGCCGCTGCAGTTCCGCGGCGACTACCACACCCATACCCTGATGCCGCCGAACTTCGACCCCGGCCCGAACCCGTACCGGCCGCCGCCGGTGCTGATGGGTGCGCTCGGGCCGCTGATGACCCGGACGGCGGCCGAGACCGCCGACGGTCTGCTGGTCATGCCGTTCAACAGCGCACGCCACTTCGCCGACCGCACGGTACCGGCACTGAACGCCGGTTTGGACAGATCCGGCCGCAGCCTGGCGGACTTCGACGTCATCGCCCAAGCGATGCTCGCCGTGGGGCGTTCTGAAAAAGAGCTCACCGACGCGATCGCGAAAGTGGCGTTCCTGATCGCGTTCTACGCGTCGACGCCCAACTACCGCCCGGTGTTGGAGGTCGAGGGTTTGGAGCACCTGCAACCGCGGCTCAACGCGCTGTCCAAAAACGGTGACTACCAGGCCATGGCGGAGCTCATAGACGAAGAGATCGTGCGAACATACGGCATCGTCGGGACCCCGCAGCAGTGCGCCGACCAGATCTATGAGCGCTACGGCAGCCATGCCTCCGAGGTCTGCTGCTATTTCCCGGGGTATGACCCTGCCCCCGAGGACCTCGCCGAGTTGACCGCCGCCCTGCATCGGCTTCCGCCCCCGTGACTGCAGCGACACGCGCCGCGAGTCTGCGACAACTCTGCGCTGCGGACCAGCTGAGCCGGGCGTCCAGGCCGACGTTGTGCTCGTTCGACGGCGGCTGGCCCGACGGCATGGCGGTCGGTGTGAACGGCGACATCTGGGTGGCCCTGACCGGTGGTGACCGGCTCGATCACCTCAGCGCGCACGGAACACCCGGGTCATGCTCTAGCTCACGCCCGTTCGGGGCCGCGATACCTACGCCAGTTTCACCGACATCCTCTTGATGCCGTGGATCACGTTGCTGTGCAGATACTCCGGGGCGCCGACCTCGACTGCGGGCAGACGGGTGAGGAGTTCGTGGAAAAGGTGCCGAAGCTCCATGCGGGCCACATGCACCCCGAGGCAGAAGTGGGCACCGCCGCCGCCGAAGCCCAGATGGTGGTTCGGCGATCGTCGGATGTCGAACTCGTGGGGCCGGTCGAACACCGACTCGTCACGGTTGGCAGAACAGTAGAAAAGGGCCACCTTCTCTCCGGCACGGATGGGCGTGCCGGCCAGTTCGGTATCCACCACCGCATGCCGAGCAAAGTTCAGAACCGGTGTCGCCCAGCGGACGAACTCCTCGACGGCCGGTCCGATCCGGCCATCGAAATCCTCGAGCAACCACGCCCGTTGGTCGGGGTGCGCCGCGAGTGCGGCGAAAGCGTGCGAGATGGTCTGTTTGGTGGTGTCATTGCCCGCCGATGAAAGCAACACGGTCAATGCTCCGACCTCGTCGTCGGACAGTCGGTGACCGTCGACCTCCGCGTTGACGATGTTGGTCATCAGGTCTTCTCGGGGCACCTCGCGACGGTGCCGCGCCAGATCGATACCCGCGTCGGTCAGAACACCGAGCTGCGTCAAGGCGTGGGTCGCCTGCTCTTCGAAACTCGAATAATCCTCGTCGGTGGCGCTGAACAGGCTTTCCACCGCGTACGCCACGGCTTCCTGGTTCTCTCGCGCGATACCGATCATGTCGCAGATGGTCCGCATCGGAAGTTTCGCCGAGCATTGGGCGACAAAATCAACTTCCTGGTTGTCGTGCAGTTGCGTGACCAGGTTGTCGACGATCTCCGCCGCGTTGTTCTGAACCTGCCGGTCGATGAGCCGGATCTGCCTCGGCGTGAAGGCCGAGCTGATCAACTTTCGGTATCGGGTGTGCTCGGGGGGATCCATCGTCAGCAGGAAGCTGGCGGCACGCTGCACTTCGACGGGCATGGGATCGACGCTGATTCCCCTGCCCGAGCAGAAGATGTCGTTGTTCAGGCTGACGTATTTGACGTCCTCGTGGCGCGTCACCGCCCAGTATCCGGGCTCCTCGTGCGGAAAGACCGACGACGCGGGCGGGTGCCAGCTCACCCCGGGCTCGGCACGCAGCTTCGCGAAGGTGGCGTCGCGGGTTGCGAAGTCTGCCGTCCAGAACTCCTGGGCGGATAGGTTCAGCGGGTGGAAGGCGCGCACCGCCTCCGACCGATTGCCCAAGTCAGTCACCGGCACCTCGAATTCATGTTGGCCGTAGGGCTCAGAGGCGCCGCGCCGCCGTCTGATTCAGTGGCGAAGACTCCCTGCTGCGCGCCAGCGCGGCATGCATCCCGCCACACTCGATGATTTAAAACTACGTTGTCTTCGTATCACGGTGCGACTCGGATCACAAGGGTGCGACGCCTCCGCGCCGACCGGAATATCGCACGCTACGGTGCGCGGCCGTCACGCCGACGTGCTCCGCCGAACCCGCAGAAACGCACGGTCAATCACACCGGCCGGGTCTTCACATCCCGCGTCCACATCGGCACGGACGCCGGCGAGGATCCACCGAATGGAGATCAGGAAATTCTTCTCGGTCCGGCGCGCTTCGGCGTGCGACGGCCCGGAGAGCTTGGGCTCGCGCTGTGCGCGTACCTCCATCACCGAATGATTGATCGTCAGGTTCACCAGCGCCCGTGCGCACTCGGCCGCTACCGCCCTGGGGATCCCCTCGCGTAGCGCCGCATTCATCAGTGCCGAAACATAGTTCATGACAGCCGCTTGATCGTCGACGGTCATCAACTCGGTCAGAAATGGATGCGCAAGTAGGGCTTGGTGCAGTCCCAGACACCAGTGCGTGGCTGTGGTTTCCCAGTCCTGGTACTCGTGGAACTCCAGTCGCAGTTCGGCGAAGTGACGCGCGACGAGGGCGCGGATCAACTCATCGCGACTGCCGACCTGTTGATACAGCGTGCGGGTGGAAATGCCCAGTACGGCGGCAACCCGTCTGGTCGTCAACGCCTCTGCGCCCTCAGCGTCCAACAGTGCCAGTGATCGCTCGAGAATGACCTCGACGGGCATCAGGGGCTTGGCCATGAGTTCATGTTACAAGTGCCCCAACGAAGCTGACTCGCTCTTGCGACCGCCCCCGAACCCTGGTAAAACATCAATGATGTTTTATTTTCTCGCGCCCGTCCCCCACCCCGGTCGACCGACGGCGCCGGCCGACAGCGAAGTGCGACGACGATGAGGGGCCACCTTCACGTCGAGGACCGCGGCGGGGTCCGCATCCTCACCATCGACCGTCCCGAGTCGAGGAACGCCCTCAATGGGCCGCTGCGCAGCGCGTTGCGTGCGGCGCTCACCGACGCGGACCGAAACGACGCGGTCCGGGCGCTCGTCCTCACGGGTTCCGATCCGGTGTTCAGCGCCGGGGTGGATTTCAAGGACTTGGAGCCCGAACCCGGTGAGACCGACGGACCGCTGGCCGCCACCGTCGCTGCCGTGCTGCGGTCGATACGCACACCGGTGATCTGTGCGATCAACGGCGCCTGCGTATCCGGGGCGTTGGAGATCGCATTGAGTTGTTCGTTCATCGTGGCGTCCGATCGTGCTCGCTTCGCCGATACCCACGCCCTACTCGGTGTGGTGCCGACCTGGGGCATGACCGCACTGCTGCCTCGTGCCGTCGGTGTGCGCAAGGCACGCGAGATGTCGATCACCGGAGCGTTCGTGGACGCCTCCGAGGCGTTGCGCTTGGGGTTGGTGAATCACGTCGTGGCGCACCACGAACTGATGTCGGTTGCTGTCGGTCTCGCGATCGCCGTGCCGCAGACTGCGACGATCGCCGAAGTGCTCGGTCTGTATGCGCGCGGTGAAGATCTCTCGCTGGCCGGCGCCCTGACCGCCGAAGCCGCACACAGCGTCGGGCGCAGCTACGACCTGGCGGCCTTGACCGCCGCCGGTCACGCCACGGCAGCGCGGAACCGCTCATGACGAGACGTTTTGCCGGACGCCGTGCGGTGGTCACCGGAGCCAGTCGGGGTATCGGCGCGGGGATCGCCGAACGCCTCGCGGCAGAGGGTGCGGACGTCGTGCTGGTGGCTCGCACCTTGGATGCCGGCGACGACATGCCCGGCAGCCTGCGAGACACCCAGAGAGTCTGCGAAAAATACGGAACCCGCGTCGGTCATGTCGTCGCCGACCTCACCGATGACGAGGCCCGCGCCCGGGTGGTTCCCAGCGCGGTCGAGACCCTGGGTGGCCCTGTCGACATCCTCGTCAACAACGCGGCGGCCGCTGTGGCCGCCGACATCACCGAGGTCACCGCACGGCAGCAGCGGATCGCGTTGGAGTGCAATGCTATCGCGCCGTTGTGCCTGGCTCAGGCGGTGATCCCCGGTATGCGGGAGGCGGGGGCAGGCTGGATCGTCAATCTCACCAGTGCGGGCGCCAACCTGCATGCCGGTCCCCCGTTCTACCTCGGACCGCAGGGGTCAGCGATGGAGCTCTACGGTACGACGAAGGCCGCACTCAACCGGATCACCAGCGGGCTCGCCGGCGATGTGTATGGCACCGGAATCCGGGTCAACGCAGTCGGACCCCGGGTGGCGGTGATGAGCGAGGGGATGAAGGCCATCATCGGCGACCAACTGCCCGCGGAGTTGTTCGAGTCGAAGCGCGAGATCGTGGAGGCTGTTGTGGCACTGTGCGACTGCCCGGCCGATCTGACCGGACAAGTCCTGGTCAGCCTGGACCTCATCGCCGATCGGGGCCTGACGGTTCGTGAGCTCGACGGAACCGCTCCGGCTCCTCGATGAGAACCCTCACGTCATCGACCCCGTCGTCGCGCATCCTCGCTACTCGGCCGCGGCGGCCACCCGGGCGCGTTCGTGCAGCGAGGCGACCACGCCGCCGTCGTTGAGGATGTCGGTGCCCGTCAGATACCCCGCCCGCTCGCTCGCGCAGAAGGCGAACAGCTCGGCCATCTCCTCGGGCCGGCCCCACCGCGGGACCGCGGCGTCGGCGACCAGCGCGCCGGCACCGCCCTCGGCCTCCAACCGGCCCATCTCGGTGTCGACCGACCCCGGTGACACCGACACGATGCGTTGCCCGCGGGTGGTGAACCGTTCGGCCTGCGCGCTGCTGTACCAGCGGACGAACGCCTTGCTCACCGCGTAGGCGAACCCCGAGCGCGTCTGCTGCGGGAAGTCCGCGCAGAACGCGCTCATCGCCTCCAAGAAGGCGTGATCGTCCTGCAGCGCCAGGGGGAACCGTCCCGTCGGGATCATCTCGGGGGGCACCAGGTGCGCGGCCATCGACGCCACGTTGACGATCGCGGCCCCCTCCGGGGCGACGTCGTGGAAGGCCTCGTTGACGTAGAGGGTGCCGATGGCGTTGGTGCGCATGATGTAGTCGGCGTCGCCCATGTTCGGGCTCACCCCCGCGGCGTGGATCACCGAGGCGAGGGGTCCGTGGGCGGCGGCGGCCTCGAAGAGCGCCCCGACCGCCTGTCGGTCGGTGACATCACAGGTGAGCGCGCTGACCTCGATGCCGAGGTCGGCGAGTTCGGCGACCGCGTTGTCGAGCCGGTCCTCTCTGATGTCGCCGAGCACCACGGGGCGGTCGCGACCGATGATCTCAGCTGTCGCGCGCCCCATGCCGCCGGCGCCACCGGTGATGATCGATACCATCGGGGTCTCCTTTTCGTCGAATCTCAGCTACGTCCCGGGTGTCGTTGCCCCGGTGGATCCGCCCCCACCCGCCGCGATCACGTCTGCGCCGAATTCGGCGATCGACTCGGGTGCGGCGAAGTCGGAGAACCACACGTAGAACCGTTGCGCACCCTGGCGGCGCAACACCGCAAAGTAGTCGATGAGTTCATCGGCGCGACCGCAGACCAGCCCGGCACCGAGGCGGCCGAAGCGTCGGCGGGCCGCCGTGACGACGGTGTCGGCATCGGCGCCCGCGCCGATGAAACCCACCATCTGCTGCACCGAGACGTGCGCGGGCCCGACCGCCGGTGCGAGGTCGGGCAGCGCGCCGACGTCGGGTGCCGGCAGGTTCCACCAGTCGGCGTGCCGGCGAACCAGATCCAGCATTCGCCGGCCTCGCCCGCCCAGCACCAACGGGATCGGGTGACTCGGCCGGGGATGTTGGCCGTCTGCGTCGGCCGACCAGTAACGGCGCACCGCGGCGACCGTCTGCTCGAGTTCGGTGACCCGCTGGCCGGCCGTGGCGGTGCCGAGCCCGAATCGGGCGAGTTCGTCGGGCATCGATCCGGAACCGAGGCCCAGCTCGAAGCGGCCACCGGAGGCCTCCGACAGGGTCACCGCCTGCTTGGCCAGCACGGCGGCATGACGGAAGGCGTCGCAGAGCACGAGGTGGCCGATGCGCAGCCGGTCGGTGTGCGCGGCGACCCAGGTGGCGGTCGTCATGGCCTCCCAGATCGGGGCGTCGGGGGCCATCGGGGTCTCGAGGTGGTCGATGAACGCCACCCCGGTGAAATTGCTCGCCTCCGCGGTGCGCGCCCGCACGACGATCTCGTCGATACTGAGCCGACTCTGCGGCAGGAACAAAAACCACTCGACCATCGCCGGGCCCACTCAGCTCACAGCTGCGCCCAGATCGACTTCGTTTTGAGATACCCGTCGATGCCTTCGTAGCCGAATTCGTGGCCGAGACCGGACTGCTTGTAGCCGCCGAACGGCACGTTGTGGTCGAAGACCAACTGGCAGTTCAGCGTCACGGTGCCGGCCTGCAGTCGTTTACCCAGGTTGTGGGCGCGGGCCAAGTCGGTCGTCCAGGCGGTGGCCGCCAGACCGTAGCTGGTGTCGTTGGCCATCGCCACGGCTTCGTCGTCGTCGTCGAACGGCAGGATGGTGACGACCGGCCCGAAGATCTCCTCCTTGTACAGGCGGCTGGTGGCCGGGTCGACATTGGTCAGCACGGTCGGCTTGACGAAGTACCCCTTGCGGTCCACCCGGTAGCCGCCCGAGACGACCTCGACGCCGTCACGCTTGCCCTGCTCGATGTAGCCCATGACGCGCTCGAGCTGCTTGGCGCTGACCAGGGGACTGATCATCGCGCCCTCGTCCTTGGGGCCGCCGAGCACCAGGTTCTCGCCGATCATCGCGATACCCTCCACGACGCGCTCGTAGACGCTGCGTTGCACGAAGATTCGCGACCCGCAGACGCAGCCCTGCCCCGAATGCACGAAGATGCCCATCGCGGCCATCATGATCGCCATGTCCAGATCGGCGTCTTCATAGATCAGCACCGGGGACTTGCCGCCGAGCTCGAGGGTGACCTTCTTCAGGTCGTCGGCGGAGTTGCGCATGATCTCCTTGCCGACGTCGGTCGAGCCGGTGAAGGCGACCTTCTCCACGTCGGGGTGGGCGGTGATCGCCGCCCCGGCGGTGGCCCCGTAACCGATCACGAAGTTGGTGACCCCGTCGGGGACACCGGCTTGGGCGATCAACCGCTCCAGCAGGACCGCCGACAGCGGGGTCTCCTCGGCCGGTTTGACCACGCTGGAACACCCCGCCGCCAGCGCCGGGGCCACCTTGGCGCACGCATTGAACAGCGGACCGTTCCACGGGTAGATCAGGCCCACCACGCCGTAGGGCTCCTTGACGGTGTAGGCGTGCATGTTGGCGTAGGTGTTGTTGACCCCGCCCTCCATCTGCACCTGGTAGCTGTTGCCGTTGAGTTTGGTGCACCAGCCCGCGTAATACCGGTAGAACTCCGCACAGGTGGACACGATCATCTCGGCCTGGGCGGGCGGCATTCCGGAGTCCAGCGATTCCAGTTCGGCGAACTCCTCGGCGTGTTCGTCGATGAGATCACCGAGGCGCCACAGCACCTTCGCGCGCTGACGTGCCGGGATGTCGGTCCAGACCCCGGACTGGTAGGCCGTTTTGGCGCGGGCGACCGCGGCGTCGACGGCCTCCGGGCCGGCGTCGCGGAACTCGGTGATCCGGTCCTCGGTGGCCGGATCGATCACCGCGATCACCTCGCCGGTGCCGGGGCGCGTCGCCAGTTCGTCGATGACCGACTGCAGTGCCATGGGGGATCCTTCGGGTCGAAGCGACGCAGGGTGCTGTGCACCTGCTTAGCATCCGGCGCGCTCGGCGGTCAAGGCACGCGGTGTGTGACCTGCCGCCACGGCGCCCGGTCAGTGTTGCGACGCGTCGGCCAACTGCTTGTCGGCGTAGCGGCGCGCCCACTCCTTGCGAGGCCGGATCGCGGTGTCGACGTCGGTTGCGGTGGCCCGCAACGCCCCGACGCTCGCCTGTGCGCGCGGGGTCCTGGCGAACGGATCCCAGTCGAAGAACCGGCAGGAGTTCTCCCAGGTGATCTTGGTGATGTCGGAATCGCTGGCGCCGACCGCATTGAGTTCGGCGAGCACCTGCTCGGGGGCGTCGGGCCAGAAGCAGTCCGAGTGCGGGTAATCGCACTCCCAGGCGATGTTGTCGATACCGATGTCGTGGCGCAGCTTCAGCGACGTCTTGTCGGTGACGTAGCAGGCCAGCGAGTGCTCGCGGAACACCTCCGAGGGCAGCTTGTCACCGAAGTCGCGGCGCAGCCACTTCTGGTTGGTGTAATGGCGGTCGGAGCGATCCAGGTAGAACGGAATCCAGCCGATGCCGCCTTCGGAGAACGCGAATTTCAGGTCGGGGTAGTTGCGCATCGCCGGGCCCCACAGCAGATCCTGGGCGCACATCGCCGAGATCTGGGTCGCCAGGATGATCATGTTGTCGATGGGGGCGTCGGGGGCCATGCTGATCGCCCCGAAGCCGGTGCCGATGTGCAGGCACATCACCACGTTGCACTCCGACAGCGTGGTGAACACCGGGCCCCAGTAGTCGTCGTCGTGGTAGCTGGGCAGGCCCTCCAGGTGCGGCAACTCCGGCATGGTGACCGCGCGGCAGCCCTTGGCCGCCACCCGACGGATCTCGGCGCACATGGCTTGCGGGTTCCAGGTGGGCAGGATCGCGATCGGGATGAAGCGGTCCGGGTAGGAGCCGGCCCACTCGTCGATGTGCCAGTCGTTGTAGGCCGACACCATCACCAACGTGACGTCCTCACGGGTCATGTTCAGATGGCGGGCGGAGAAGCCGGTGAACGTCGGGAAGCACATCGAGGCCAGGATGCCGTTGCGGCTCATGTCGCGGACCCGCTCGTGCACGTCGTAGACGCCGGGGCGCATCTCGGCGAAACCTGCCGGATCGCGGCCCCACTCTTCGGCCGGCCACGACACCACCGCGTTGAGTCCGCTGACGCCCTGCGGACGGCCCTGATACATCCACTGGTCGACTCCGCGTTCGTCGGTGACGACGACCGGCGCCTCGTCTTTGTACTTGGCCGGGACGTGGCGCAGGAACATGTCGGGCGGCTCCACCACGTGATCGTCGATGCTGACCAGGATCAAGTCGTCGATGTTCATGCCTCTACTAGTACCCTGCAAAAGTATGACCGTCTCCGCGCGTTCGGCCACAGACTATGCCGAACCGGCCAATATCGATCTGCGCCAGGGGGGCCGTGCCCGTGCCGGCAGCTACCTCTACGAGGGGCAGCATCTGATCACCGGATGGCACTCCCACGACATGCACCAGATCGAGTACGCGGTCGGCGGGGTGGTCGAAGTCGAGACCGCCGCCGCGCACTACCTGTTACCGCCGCAGCAGGCGGCCTGGATCCCCGCGGGCCTGGAGCATCAGGCCACCATGCGCCCGGAGGTGCGTACCGTGGCGGTGATGCTCGACCCGCAGCTGGTTCCGCTCGCCGGTGACCGGGCGCGCATCCTGACGGTCTCGCCGCTGATCCGGGAGATGATGCTGCACTCGCTGCGCTGGCCGATCGAGCGGGCCGACGGCGACGAGGCCTCCGATGATTTCTTCCGCACCCTGGGCCATCTGGTCTCCGACGCCCTGGACCATGAGGCGCCGCTGAGCCTGCCGACCTCCGATCATCCGATCGTGGGCGCGGCGATGGTCTACACCAAGGCGCACCTCGATGCGGTGACCGCCGCACAGGTGTGCCGCGCCGTCGCGGTCTCCGAGCGCACCCTGCGCCGCCAGTTCGAGGAGGTGATCGGCATGTCGTGGCGGACCTACCTGCTGCACGCGCGGATGCTGCAGGCGATGGCGCTGCTGGCCGCGCCGGCGCAGGGGGTGCAGCAGACCGCGACGGCCGTCGGGTTCGACAGCCTCTCGGCGTTCACCCGCGCGTTCACCCGCTTCGCCGGTCAAACACCGTCGAGCTACCGCCGCCGGATCACGACGCCTTGACCGCCGGCGGGGAATAGTTCGGCTTGCCCAAACCGAGCACATACTGGGCGATCATGTTGCGGAAGACCTCCAGGGTCCCGCCGTAGATGCCGACCAGCGGCGCGAACCGGTAGATGTACTCGCTGGCTCCGTCGTCGATGGCGCCGTCGGTGCCGATCGGCAGCGCTGAGGCGCTGCCGAGCAGATCCATCAAATCCGGTGAGACGTCACGCATCGTCTGGGCCAGTGCGACCCGACCGAAGATCGACGGCGCCGACAGCGACGCCTCGACCCGAGCGGCGGCCCGACCGAGCCGGTAGGTGACCGCACGATCGTCGCTGAGCCCGGACGCCGCGACCACCGCCCCGGCCTTGTCGACGGCCTCGGCCATGAAGCCCGCCTGGTGCATCATGATCGACACGTCCTGCAGTCCGTCGGGGTCGGCGTCGACCGCACCGTGTTCGACGTTGAGCGGCTCACGCAGCACCGTCCAGCCGCCGTTGACATCGCCGAGCCGGTAACGGTCGTCGACGCGGACGTCGCTGTAGTAGACGATGTTGGTGCGATCGCCGTCCACCGTGCGCAGCCCCTGGATCTCGATGCCCGGCGAATCCAGGGGCACCAGGAACATCGTCAGGCTCTTGTGTTTGCGGGCTTGCGGGTCGGTATTGGTGATCAGGAAGACGTACTGGCAGTTGTGCGCGCCGGTGGTGAACATTTTGGAGCCATTGATAATCCAGCTGGCCCCATCGGCCTCCCGCACCGCCCGGGTCTTGCACGTTGCGACGTCGGAGCCGCCCTCGGGTTCGGTGTAGCCCAGGCACAGCCGTATCCGGCCGCTGAAGACTCCGGGAAGGATCTCGTCGCGCAACTCCGGTGAGCCGAAGGAGGCCACCGAACGCGCCACCATGGCCGTCGTACCCCAGGTGACCCACGGCACCTGCGCCCGGCGCTTCTCCAGCTCCCAGATGCGCCGGCGCACCCGGCCGAAGCCGCCGTCGGCCTCGGTCTTCCATTCCGCCTCGAGATAGCCGGCGGCACCCAACGCCAGGTGGACCCCTTCGTCGAAGTTGTCGCCGGTCTCGCGGTCGCGGCGCTTGACGTCCTCGGTCACATGGGTGGCGAGGAATGTGCGTACCTCATGGAGGAACTCCCGATCGCCGTCGGAGAGGTGGGGGCGTGAGAAATCCATGATGCTCCAGTCCTAATCGGCTTGACGGTGGGCGGTTTCACGCGCGGCGATGATCTCGCCGATACGGCAGGCGCTGGCCCCGGGGTCGCCACCGGCCAACGGCCATCCCCTCGCGCGCACGAGATACGCCGTCGCCGCGGCCTCCTCCGAGACGCCGAGCCCGCCCTGGATGTGCACCGCCATGGTGGCCGCTTTGGCGGCCTCCTCGGCCATGAACACGAATGAGGAAGCGGCCAGCTCCGGTCGTTCGTCGGGTTCGTTGTCCATGAACCACGCGGCGCGATACGCCAGGTTGCGGCCTCCCTGAACCGTGATGGCGATGTTGGCCAACGGATGTGAGATGGCCTGCAGCGTCCCGATCGGCACGCCCAGTGTGTAGCGCGTCTTGGCGAATTCCACCGCGATGGTCATGGCCTGATCGACCAGACCCACCAGCGCTGCCGCGGTCAGCAACCGCCATTCGTCCAGCGCTCGCTGATAGTGTGCCAGCGCCTCCGCCCCGCGGGCGAGCACCGTGCGGCCATCGGCCGCGGCCGGGTCGACCCAGGCCATCGGCAGCCGGCCGATGTTGTCGACGGTCGGAGGACGGGTGTCGAACATCAGCTGCACCAGCTCATCTCCGTCGCGGATGATGATCTGGTCGGCGATCGCACCGGCGGGCAGCAGCCGGCGGCCCCCGACAGCGTCCAGATGCGGATCGACGGCGACCAACCGGGCGCCGGTGATCACGTCCCCGGCGTCGGCGCCGTGCGCCCCGCCGGATCCCATCGCCCCGATCCGTTCCAGGAGTCGCGCGGCGCAGACATGGTCGATCCACGGAACCGGAGCCAGCGCGCGGCCGATCTCCTCGGCGACCAGGACGAGGTCCACCAGCGTCGCGCCGTCGCCGCCGACCGACTCGGGCAGGGCCATCGTGGTCGCCCCCATCGCGCAGAGCCGCTCCCACAGGTTTTTGTCGAAACCGGATTCCTCTGCGGCGCGCACGGTCTCGATGTCACAGTGGGTGCTGAAAAACTGCCTATAGGCGGTTTGCAGCGCCTGGTGATCGTCGGTCAGGCTGTAGTCCAGCCGGCGTAGTTCGAAACGATCCATCACTCAGTTCTCCTGTTCGAAGACGGCGCCGCGGTCGGCGAAGAAGAAGTCTGCGGCATTGCGGTACAGATATCGGTCCATGGCTTCGGCGGAAAGGTCCAGGGCGCGTGCCTCGGGCACCACGCGATCCATCCGCAGCACCGGCCAGTCCGAGGCGAAGATGATCTTGCCCGTCCCCCGGGTGCGCATGTAGTGCAGCAGGGAATCCGGCAACCGCTTCGGCGACCATGCGGAGGTCATCAGCCGCAGGTTGCGATATTTGATCAACATGCGGATCGCGACGTCCCACCACGGGTCCGCGCCATGAATCATGCACAGCCGCAACTCGGGGAAGCGCACACAGACCCGGTCGAGGTGGATCGGATGCTGGACCTCACCGGGGATCGGCGGGCCGGGGATGCCGGTGTTGACGCAGAGCGGCAGGTCCAGCTCCGCACACTTGGCGTACAGCGGGTAGTAGACGGCGTCGCTCGGCGGGTACTGGCCGTCACCCCAGAAGCTCGGCCCGACCACGGTGTAGACCACCGGAAGATCGTTGGTGATGGCGCTGAGATCGCGCAGGGTCGGCACCGGACGAAGCAGATTCAGCCCACCGATCGCCAGCGCGAAACGGTCGGGCCGGGCCTCCACGAATTTGCGCGCCGTCACCGACGGTGTGGTCAGGTTGTCCATCAGCACGGCCTTGGCCACGCCGTTGGCGTCCATCTCATCGAGCAGCGCCGACATGTCGACCGGGTCGAACATCGATGACGATCCCTTGAAGTAGTCGTCACGGGTCCTGACCATCCACGAGGGTTGCTCGCGCTCACCGAAGTGCACGTTGACCAGGCAGTCGATCGTTTTCTTCATCCCGCGAAAACCTCGTCTTCCGCCCGTCGTTTCGCCCACCGGTAGTCGGCCTTGCCATTGCCCAACCGACGGATCTGCGCCACAGCGATGAACGCCTTCGGCACTTTGAAGCCGGCCAGCGCAGACCGACAGTGTTCGCGCAGATGCTCGCCGCTGATCACCGCCTCGGGATGGAACGCGACCAAGGCGACCACCTCCTCACCCCAGCGGTCGCTGGGCCGCCCCACCACCACGGCGTCGGCCACGCCGGAGCGGGCGCGCAGCACATCCTCGACCTCCTCGACGAACACCTTCTCCCCACCGGTGTTGACCACGAGCGAGTCGCGCCCGACCAGCCGCAGTGTGCCGTCGGCCTCCAACGACGCGCGGTCACCGGAGACCACCACGCGACGACCGTCGATCTCCGGGAAGGTGCGTTCGGTGGCATCGGCATCGTTGAAGTAGCCGAGCGGGATCCGGCCGGTCCGCACCGACCAACCTATTTCGGGTTCACCGGGTTGCAGAAAGCGCGTGCGGTCCGCGGAGATCACCGCTCCACCGTCCCGCAGGTCGAACGTGTCACGACGCATTCCACGCTGGCTGCGCCCGAACCCCAGGTTCCCCGTCTCGGAGGAGCCGTATCCGTTGATCAGGGTGATCTGCGGAAGGTAATCCAACAGGGCCGCCTGGTATTTCGGATTGGTGGCCGCACCTCCGGTGGCCACCGCGTACAGTGACGCCAGGTCGTAGCTGCGTCGGCCCAACTCCTCGACGAGCGGCGCGGCATAGGCGTCGCCGACCATCGTGATCAGACCCACCTTCTCCCGCTCAACGGTTTCCAGAACGGTGCGCGGATCGAATCGGGTTCGGGTGTCGTTGAGGATCACCGTCTGGCCGCTCATGATCGCCGAGAAGGCGGTCCACATTCCGGCCGCATGCATCAGCGGCGACAGGGCGAACCACGGGGGCCCGCTCTGGTGGACCTTCGCGTGGATCTCGGCGGCGTCAGCGTGGTCGGCACCGACCATCGAGGAGACGTAGATGTCGCTCTGGCGCCACAGCACCCCCTTCGGCCTCCCGGTGGTGCCGCCGGTACAGACCATCAGCAGGTCGTCGGGCGACGGCGTGCCGATCCGACCGGTATCGGCGTGCCGCAGGACATCGTCGAGGGATTCCGACCCCGCAAGTCGCGGGGCGTCACTGCCGTCGTCGATGGACACCAGCAGCTCCACGCCGGCCGCATCGAGCACGTCGGCGAACTTCGCACCCAGCGAGCGGTGGTAGATGACACCGCGGGGCTTGAGATAGCTCAACAGCTCCGCGATCTCGTCGGGCGTGTAGTAGCTGTTCAGGTTGACCGGGACCGTTCGCGCGCGCAGGCAGCCGATCACCATCTCCGGGTACAGGTCGTTGTGCATCAGCAAGGCGACCCGGTCTTGGCCGCATTCCCAGTTCCGCAGCGCCGCGCGCTCGCGCTGGGCACCGAGGCCGCGCTCCGCCAGGAAACCGGCCAACCTGCGGGTGCGCTCCGCCGATTCGGCGAACGTGCTGCGCCGCTGCCCGCAGATCGTCATGGTCCGGTCGGGAGCGGCCACGGCGATCTGGTCGAGAACGGCCGGAATCGTCCATTCACTCATGCCGGTCGCGGCCTACGCCGCCGAGCCCACTTTCACACCGAGTAGATCCAAGGCATTGTCCCGCATGATCTTTCGGACATCCTCGGCGCTGAAGTCTCTCAGCTCGTCGGTGAAGGCCACCGGCGTCTCCAGCCCCTCGCCGTGCGGCCAGTCCGAGCCGAACAGGATCTTGTCGACGCCGATCGTCTCGGCCAGCAACGGCAGGTCGTCCTCGTAGTACGGCGCGATCCACACGTTGTTGCGCAGCTGTTCGACCGGGTCGACCGGGAAGTGGCGCGGCTGACCGTTGGCGGCCTTCTTGAGCCGCTTGATCAGCCGGTGCACGAAGTACGACCCGTTCTCGATGCTGACCACCTTCAGCGTCGGATGCCGGGTGAACACCTGGTGCACGATCATCGAGGCCATCGTGTCGTGGATCGCCCGGTCGTCGAGCAGCACCTGCTCCAGCGGGTCCTTGGCCCCGAAACCCTCGAAGGTCGACTTGCCGCCCCACAGCGCGGCGATCGCCAGGTAGCCGCTGTCGGACAGGTGGAATCCCACCGGGACGCCGGCCTCGGCCAGTCGCGCCCAGACCGGGTCGTGACTGGGGTCTCCCAACGACCTCGGCTTGACCGCCCCCGGCACCGGCGCGGGACGCACCAGCACCAGCTTCGCCCCCTTGGCCAGCACCTCCTCGACCTCCTGTACCGCCGCGACGGGGTCGGCCAGCGAGATGATCGGTGCCGCGACGACGCGATGATCCGGCCGGTCGAAACCCCAGTCCTCGTCGAGCCAGAGGTTGAACGCGTGCACCGAGGCCATCGTCGCGTCGATGTCGTCCTTGAGCGCTTCCTCGACGCCGCAGGCGAATGTCGGCAGCATGAACACCGTCTCGATGCCCTGGGTGTCCATCACCGCCACCCGCGCCTCACGGTTCTGGTATTCGGGATGGTCGGCCAGTCGCTCGACCTTCATCAGCGACGCCGGGTCGACGCCTTCGGGGATCTCGCCGCGGAACAGCAGGTCCAGACAGCCCGGAACGATGATCGGGTCGAAGGTCGGGTTCGGGATGAAGTGGTTGACCCGCTCCCCCATCGTCGCAAAGGTGCGTTTGCCGTCGGTGAGCATCTGCACACCACGGCGCTTGAACTTCTTGTCGAGGTGGCGGGTGAACGCATCGAGCGGTTCGTAGTAGTGGTTGTCCACATCGATGGCTTTGTACTCCAGTGCCATGTCCGCAATCCTTTCCCTGTGGTCGTCATTCACCGAGCGGTGGGAATCGGGGCCGTCGCTTCTCGAGAAAACTCGTGATTCCCTCGATGAGATCCGGCCGCGTCAGCGACTCCTGCATGAGGGCCTCGGCACGCGCACTCACCCGGGCCACCTCATCGATCGCATCGTCGTAGGCCTGACGTTTGATCACCGCCAACGACGCCGGTGAGCAGTTCGCGGCCATGTCCTCGGCGTAGTCGAGGGCACGTTCCATGAGGCGGTCCGCGGCGACGACGTCGTTGATCAGGCCGAGTTGGTGGGCTTCTTCGGCCACAAACGTCCGCCCGCTGAGCAGCAGATCCATCGCCGCACCCCAGCCCGCCAGCCGGGGCAGGATCCAGGAGATCCCGTATTCGGCGATCAGTCCGCGCCGACTGAACGCGGTGGCGAACTTGGCCCCGGCGGCGGAAAAGCGAATGTCGCACATGAGCGCGTGGGTCAACCCGATGCCGATGCAGGCGCCGTTGATGGCGGCGATCACCGGCTTGCGCAGCGTGGTCAGAAAATGCGGATGGCGCTCACCGACGAGCGTGCTGACGTCGGTCCCGCCGTCGCCGACGGCCTCATCGATCGATCCCGCGCCGCCGAGGTCCGCGCCGGCGCAGAAGCCCCGCCCGGTGCCGGTCAGCACGATCACCCGCACCGCGGGATCGGCCTCGGCGTCGTCGACGGCCCCGTAGAGCCCGGCGGAGATGTCGGGACCCCACGAGTTCATCCGCTGGGGGCGGTTGAGGGTGATCACGGCGACACCGGCCTCGGTGACGTCGTAGAGCACCGCATCGGCGATCGTCATCGACCCGGCACCTCCTCGCCCCGCACACCCCGGCCGAACCCGGAGTGGTTACTCATACTGTATATCTTTCGGTAGCGCGTTCCGCAACCACCGCCACAGGATCACAAGCCCGGCATGTCAGCAGGTCATCATGCCGGTCAGGTGAAATCGGAGCCGCCGTCGACGTTGATGTCGGCCCCGGTCATGTAGGAGTTGCGCGGCGAGGCCAGAAAGGCCGCGACCGGCCCGATCTCGCTGGGCAGGCCTGCTCGCGGGAGGTGCGCCGGGTGCCCGAAGTGCTCAGCGATGCCCGCCATCAGCGCATACGGGTCGGACCCGTCCACCCCGACCGAGCGCGCCCAGCCCACAAGCGCCTCGGAGGCGATGCTGCCCGGCGAGAGCACGTTGACCAGAATCTCCTCCGGCGCCAAAAGCAGCGACAGGTTCTTCGAGACGCTGGTGACCATGGCCTTCGCAGCGGTGTAGGCGACCAGCGTCGGGCTCTGGCGCTGCGTGGAATGTGCCGAGAAGTTCACGATCCGCGCCCAACCGGCCGTCCGCAGCAACGGAAGCGCGGCGCGAACACAGTGCACCATGCCCATCGCACCCTGATCGATCGCCTGTTGCCACTGCCGGTCGTCCAACTCGTCGAACGTGCCCTGCACGTCGGGTCCGACCGCGTTGACCAGGATGTTGAGTTCACCACCCCAACGCGCACCCAATTCCGCGAAGACGTCGCGCACCCGGGCCTCGTCGCCGATGTCGGCGACCAGCCCGAGCGCATCGGGGCTGCCCCGCCGGGTCAAGTCGTCGACGGCCCGGTCCAGATCGTCCGCCGAGCGCGCCACCACCGCGACTCGCGCGCCGTCATCGGCCAGGCACCGGGCGGTCGCCAAACCCATCCCCCGGCCCCCGCCGACCACGACGGCGGCCGCGTCAGCGAGCCCCAGGTCCACCGGTCGTCAGCTCCCCGACCAGTTGGGTTCGCGCTTCTCGGCGAAGGCGAGGGCACCCTCTCTGGCATCGTTGGAGGCGAAGACCGGCCCGACCAATTCGCCGTGCTTCTGCCACATCTCGTCGGCGCCCCAGCCTGCGGACTCGACGATGACCTCCTTGGTCACCGCCACCGCCAGCGGGCCGTTGGCGGTGATCCGCTCGGCCAGCGCGAGGGCCTCGGCCAGGGCGTCGCCCGGTTCGGTCAGGATGTTGACGAAACCCCACGCAGCACCCTGGTCAGCGGTGAAACTGTCCCCGGTCAACGCCAATTCCAGCGCCTTCTGATAGGGGATGCGGTGCGGCAGACGCAATAGGCCACCGCCGGCGGCCACCAAGCCCCGTTTGACCTCCGGAATACCGAATTTCGCGTCCCTCGCGGCCACCACCAGGTCGGTGGCCAGCACCAGTTCGGTGCCACCGGCAAGCGCGTGCCCCTCGACGGCGGAGATGATCGGCTTGCGCGGCGGCCGTTCGGTGAACCCCAGGCCACGTCCGGGCACATACGCGAACTCGCCGGCAGCGAAAGCCTTGAGATCCATTCCGGCACAAAAGTTTCCGCCTGCACCGGTCAGAACCGCGACGGAGAGTTCCGGGGTGTCGTCGAGTTCGTCACAGGCGGCCGCCAAACCCTCGGCGACGGCCTTGTTGGCTGCGTTGCGCGCTTCGGGACGGTTGATCGTGACGATCAGGATCCGTCCCCGGCGTTCCCGCAGCACCGCTTCTGGCATCCGCCTCACCCTTCGCTCGTCGGTACGACGCTTATCAGAATGCTTACCATAGGGGTTACTGTAGTGGACTGGAAGGTGGGTGCCCCGGCGCAGGTAGCATGACCGGTCGAGATGAGGAGGTAGCTGTAGTGGCCAAACAAGCAACGGCCCAGAAGCGTCCGCGACGCGAGCGGGGGTCGATCAATCCCGACGACATCATCGACGGCGCATTCGAGCTCGCCGAGCAGATCGGGGTCGACAACCTCAGCATGCCGCTACTCGGCAAACACCTCGGCGTGGGGGTGACGAGCATCTACTGGTACTTCCGGAAGAAGGACGACCTGCTCAACGCGATGACCGCACGCGCGTTGCGCCAGTACGTCTTCGCCACTCCGTACGTCGAAGCCAAGGACTGGCGCCAAACGCTGACCAACCACGCTCGCACCATGCGGAAGACGTTCCTGGGCAACCCGATCCTGTGCGACCTGATCCTCATCCGTTCGGCACTGAGTCCCCGCGCCGCCCAGCTCGGCGTGCAGGAGGTCGAACGGGCGGTCGCCGGTTTGGTCGAAGCCGGTCTCACCCCCGACGACGCCGTCGACACCTACTCGGCGATCTCGGTGCACATCCGCGGGTCGGTGGTGCTCCATCGCCTCTACGAGAAGAACCGTTCCTCGGACGCCGACGGTCCCGGAGACTTCGAAAGGCTCCTCGCCATCGACCCCGAGGTGACCCCGTTGCTGGCGCAGGCCAACCGGGAGGGGCATCGTATCGGCGCCGCCAACGACGGTAATTTCGAGTACGGTCTCACCTGCATCCTCGATCACGCCGAACAGCTGATCGAGCGGGGCCGCAAACCGCGGCGCCGCGCCGCGGCCAAGGCGACCAAGTCCGGCTGACCGCGACCGGCGGCTACCGGGTTGTCACGGCGCGGGCTCACACCTCGATGACCACGGCACCGCCCTGGCCACCGCCGGCGCACATCGCCGCGACACCGATGCCGCCGCCGCGCCGCTGCAGCTCGTAGAGCAACGTGGTCACCATGCGCGCGCCGGACGCCGCGATCGGGTGTCCCAGACTGCAGCCGCTGCCGGAGAAGTTCACGAGCTGCTCATCGATGTCGTACTCACGGCACGCCGCGATCGGCACCGAGGCGAACGCCTCGTTGATCTCCCACAGCGCCACGTCGGCGACCGACAGGCCCGCGCGCTGCAGCACCTTGCCGATCACTTTCACCGCACCGAGCCCGGTGTCGCGGGGCGGCACCCCGGCCGACGCCCAGGCCTTCACGGTGCCCATGACGTTGAGCCCTTCGGCGCGCGCGTAGGCATCGTCGACCAGCGCCACCGCGGCGGCCGCATCGTTGGTGCCGCTGCTGTTGCCCGCGGTGATCGAGAACCCTTCGATCTCCGGGTGCAGCACCTTCAGGCCGGCCAGGCGCTCCACGGTGGTGTCGCGCCGTGGGTGCTCATCGACGCTGAACTCGGTCACGCTGGCGTCGGGAAGCTGGACCTTCAGCGGCACGATCTCGTCGACGAACTTGCCCGCATCGATCGCGGCGATCGCCCGCTGGTGCGACCGGGCCGCCCAGGCGTCCATCTCCTCGCGGCTGATGCCGGCGGCCTGCGCCGTGTTCCAGCCGACGGTGATCGACATGTCGCGGGTCGGCGCGTCCACGGTCTCCGGATGGGTCGGCGGAATCCACGGCTCGACGAATTCGAGTTCGGGACCCGGAACCCGCATCTTCATCACCGGCAGCATCGACAGCGACTGCACACCGCCGGCCACCAGCACGCGCTCCATGCCCGAACCGATCTGCGCGGCGGCGTTGCCGATCGCGGTCAGGCTGCCCGCGCAGTGCCGGTTGACCGCCTGGCCGGGAACCGACTCCATCCCGCACGCGGCAGCCGCGAACCGTGCCATATCGCCGCCCCCGTAATGCGATTCGGCAAAAATGATGTCGTCGATGGACTCGGGAGCGACACCCGACCGGCGCACCACCTCCGGCAGAACCGTGGTGATCAACACCTCCGGGGAGACGTTGGCGAGGGTCCCTTTGAATGAGCGTCCGATGGCCGTCCGAGCAGCTCCGACGATGACAGGAGTGGACATTCTTCGCACCTTACATTATCGATGGTTTTTGTAAAGCCTGCGGTCAGGGTTCGGGGACGTGGAAGTGCTCGTCGCGCAGCCGGAAGGCCTCCTTGGTCCCGTGCTGTGCGCGGGTCTTGACGAAGTTGAACTCCCCGGGGGCGAACTGCAGGTTGGTGCCGTAGGCGTGGAACAGATAGCTGGCCACCTCTTCGCCCTGATAGGCCTGACTCTGCTCGACCAGCCGGAACGCCTCCTTGGCGATCACCACGCCGTCGGCGGGCATTCTGGCGGTCTTCTGCGCCCAGTAGCGCGCCCGCGCCGGCACGGCCGCCGGATCGCAGGTCTCGGTGAAGATGCCCAGATGCTCGAGCGTCCCGGCTTCGACGATGTCGCCGGTGAGCAGCAGCCGGCGCGCCAACACCGGCCCCAGGCGGTGGAAGAACATGTGCAGGCTGCCCAGCGCGGGCCCCAGGAAACGGGTCGCCGGCATACCGATCTTGGTGTCGCGCGCGATCACCGAGATATCGGTCATCAAGGCCATCTCGAAGCCACCGCCCAGCGCGTATCCGCTGATCTCGCCCACCGTCACCTTCGGGAAACCCAGAAGGTTGTGGTAGAAGCCGAACGATTTTCGGTCCACGGCGAGCCGACGGCGCTGGCTCGGACGGCGTTTGGCGGCCTCGGGATCCTTCTGACCGCGCTCGCCGTACCAGCCGTAGGCGTTGTTCATATCCGCTCCGGTGCTGAACACACCCTCGGCGCCCCGCAGCAGGACGACAACGAGGTCGTCGTCGTCGGCCACCCGGTCCAGACACCGCGCGATCGCATCCCGCATGGGCGCGTCGTAGGAATTCCGCCGCGCGGGATTGTTCAGCGTGATGGTGGCGATCCGTTGATCGGGGTCGGCCTCGAAGTGGACGCGCCCGTCGGCACTGTGCTCGGGAGTCATGGGGGTCTCCTTACTCAGATGGCCGTCGGCGACCATATTTGGTGGCACTCAACTGATCCGGTCGCATCGCCACGGTTTTCACCACTCCGGTGCAGAGCACCTCGCCGTCGCGCAACAGTCGTGCCGTGGAGGTGATGTCGCGCTCCGCCTCGACTCGCTCGATGTCGAACTCCAGCTCGGTGAGAACCGGCGTCGGGCGCCGGTAGGTCAGCTGCAGCGTGCGGGTGCGCCCGGTCCGATCGGCGGCGCAACTTTGATGTTGGATCACACAATCGAAGAACACCGCCAGAAACCCGCCGTGGACCAGGCCGGGCGGGCCCTCGTAGGGCAGCGGAAAGGTGACGCGCCCGCCGGCCGTTCGGGCGCCGAGCCGGTCGAACCGGTACTCCGGAAAGCAGGGGTTGAACGCACCGACGTCGAAGGCGTGGCCGAGGTAGACCCGGCGCTGCCCGTCGCGGTCGGAGGCCAACCGCGGCGCCGTGTCGGGCGGGACCGCGGCACGCAGTCGGTGCTCCCAGTCGGGCAGGCGCGCCAGCATCTCCTCGACGGCCGGATGCGGATGCTCCAGCGAGAGCAGCAACCCGACGAGGCGACGCAGTGCGGCGGCCGCCGCAACCGTCTGCCCCAAGGGCGCTTCACCGAAGCGGTCCGCACCGGCCTTCGCTGGAACCTGTAGGTCGTCCGCCATCCACTTTCCCCGCCGAGTCGCAACAATCGTATAGCATACTGTAGCTATCACGATATCGGCTCACAGAAGGGGTGCCACGGTGGTCGACGGGACCGTAACGGTGCAGCGTGACGGGGAATTGCTCCGCGTCACCCTGGAGCGCCCCGACCGGCGGAATTCGCTCAGCCACCCGATGATCGACACCCTGACCGGCGCCCTCACCGACGCGGCCGCCGACGACGGCCTGCGCGCCGTGCACATCCGGGGCTCCGGTGCCGATTTCTGCGCGGGCGCCGACTGGGTGGCCACCAACACGACTCAGCACCGGCCCCGCACCGGCGATCTGGTTCGACGCATCCCCCACACCGCGCATCGCGTGATCGAACTCGTGCACAGCATTCAGCTGCCGGTGGTGTGCAGCGTGCGGGGCTGGGCGGTGGGGTTGGGCTGCAACCTGGCCCTGGCCGCCGACTTCACCGTCGCCGCCGACGATGCGGTGTTCTGGGAGCCGTTCGTGGCCCGCGGGTTCAGTCCCGACTCCGGCGCCACCTGGTTGCTGCCGCGACTGGTCGGCGTCGCCCGGGCCAGGCGCATGCTGCTGCTGGGCGAGAAGGTGAGCGGCGCCGACGCCGAGGAGTGGGGCCTGATCCATCGCGCGGTCGCCGCCGCCGATGTCGACGCCGCGACCGAGGACCTCCTCACCCGACTGGCCGCCGGTCCCACGGTGGCGCTCGGGCTGACCAAACAGGCCCTCAACCACGCCCAGCAGGGGTCGTTGCCCCAGGCGATGAGCCAGGAACTTTACAACCTGGAGCTGTCGTGCCGCACGACCGACTTCAAAGAAGGACTCGCGGCGTTCCAGCAACGCCGCGCCCCGGATTTCAAAGGCCGCTGACCGCCCCTCGGAGAAGGAACCATCCATGCCGACATACGACACCATCACCTACGACGTTGACGGTCACACTGCCACCATCACCTTGAACCGGCCCGATGCGCTCAACGCACTCAGCCCGCACATGATCTCCGAGTTGCGCGCCGCCTACGCCGAAGCCGAGGATGACGACCGCGTCTGGACACTGGTCGTCACCGGGACGGGACGGGCCTTCTGCACCGGTGCCGACGTGAAGGAGATTCCCGGCGACGGCAAGGTGATCAACGAACGACCCTTCCTGTCCACCTACGAACAGTGGGAAGCCCCCCAGGAGGGGACCCCGCCGTTTCGGACGATGGCCAAACCGGTACTGGCGGCGATCAACGGATTGTGCTGCGGCGCCGGGCTGGACTGGGTGACCACCGGCGATATCGTCATCGCCTCGGAGCGGGCGACGTTCTTCGATCCCCACGTCTCCATCGGCCTGGTCGCGGGCCGCGAAGTGGTCCGACTGGCCCGCGTGTTGCCCCGCTCGATCGCCCTGCGGATGGCGATGATGGGCAAGCACGAACGGATGGACGCCCAACGCGCCTACGACCTCGGTATGGTCAGCGAGGTGGTGGCGCACGACCGGCTACTCGAACGCGCCCACGAGATCGCCGCGATCGTCAACTCCAATGCGCCCCTGGCGGTCCGCGGCACCAGGCTGGCGATCCTCAAGGG
>Ga0079225_10000060_pt1 | contig 61357 bp, 53 predicted proteins | sample Poulit2012_FD_76344 | JGI IMG/M metagenome (GOLD analysis project Ga0079225, IMG submission 76344) | Agricultural soil microbial communities from Georgia to study Nitrogen management - Poultry litter 2012 | ecosystem: Environmental > Terrestrial > Soil > Agricultural land | place: USA: Georgia... | reverse complement strand
GCCCGGGACTGGGCGTTGGTGCGGTAGAAGATCGCCACATCGCCGTATTTGATGCCCTCGGCGTCGCTGAGCTGGTCGATCTCGGAAGCGATGTACCGGGCCTCTTCGTGCTCGTTATCGGCGACGTACCCCACGATCTGCGGCCCGGCACCGGAGTCGGTCCACAGCCGTTTCACCCGCCGCCCCTCGTTGCGGGCGATCACCGCATTGGCCGCGGACAGGATGATCTGGGTGGAGCGGTAGTTCTGCTCCAGCAGGATAGTGGTGGCCTGCGGGTAGTCCGCCTCGAACTCCACGATGTTGCGGATGGTGGCACCCCGGAAGGCGTAGATGGACTGGTCCGCATCGCCGACGACGGTCAGTTCTGCCGGCGGGATCTGCGGCTCCGGCTCCCCTGCTGCGTCCTCACCTGCTACGCCGACCAGTTCGCGCACCAGGACGTACTGGGCGTGGTTGGTGTCCTGGTACTCATCGACCAACACGTGCCGGAACCGGCGCCGGTAGTGCTCAGCCACCGCGGGGAAGGCCTGCAGCAGGTTGACGGTAGTCATGATCAGGTCGTCGAAGTCCAGCGCGTGGGCCTGGCGTAGCCGCTCGTTGTACATCCGGTAGGCGGTGGCCAGGGTCTGCTCATACGGGTTGGAATCGGAGACGGTGGCGGCGAAGTCCTCGGGGTCGATCAGCTCGTTCTTCAGGTCCGAGACGCGGTTGCTGAAAGCTTTCGGCGGGAAGCGTTTGGGGTCCAGGTCCAATTCCCGGCAGACCAGGGTCATCAGCCGCTGGGAGTCGGCGGCGTCGTAGATCGAGAAGGACGAACGCAGCCCCAGCGTCTTGGCCTCGGCGCGCAGGATCCGCACGCAGGCGGAGTGGAAGGTCGAGACCCACATCGCCCGGGCCCGGCTGCCCACGAGCTCGGCGACCCGTTCGCGCATCTCCGCAGCGGCCTTGTTGGTGAAGGTGATCGCCAGGATCTGCCCCGGTCGGGCTCGGCCGGTGGCCAGCAGGTAGGCGATCCGGTGGGTCAGCACCCGGGTCTTGCCCGAGCCAGCGCCGGCGATGATCAGCAGTTGCCCGCCTTCATGGGCCACCGCAGCCCGTTGCTGGGGGTTCAGCCCATCCAGCAGTTCCTCGGCCCGAGCGGCGGCGCCGCGGGCGGCAGCTTCTGCCTCGGCCTCGGCGTCGAGTGGTTCGTCGCCGATTGGGACGTCGGCCGGCGGCGGGCCGGCGGCGGGCAGGTGCGCATCGCTGTCCGGGCGGACACCGGAAATGGGGAGATTGTCGAACAGTGAGGTCATGGCACCATCGACCCTACGGCCTGCCGGGGACAGCACTCACCGCTGCTGGCAGAAGCGCAGGACGTTGCCGAACGGATCGGTGACGCTCAGGGTCGGGCCGCCCGGTGCCTGCTGGTCAATACCCGGCCGCTGCCCCGGGTAGTCCTTTGCGGCAAGTTCGGTATGCCATGCCGAGACATCGGCGACCGGCAGCCAGACCACCGAGCCTGGTGTGCCGTCGCCGTGATGCTCGGACAGGTCCAGTACGGCCCGGTTCCGACCGATGCGCCGGTAGAGCGGAAGGCCCGGTTCGAACCGGTGGTCCCAGAGCCTCGTGAAGCCGAGGAATTCCTGATAGAACTCCCTGGCGGCGCCCTCATCGAAGATGCGGAGCACCGGAACCGGGCGGCCGGTCTCCGAAGCGGCCGGCAATGCCGCTGCGGCGGTCTTCCAATCACCGAAACCGAGCTGGTGGGCGACGATCTCCAGCGCTCGGGAATGGCTGAGATCCGGTAGGTCCTTCGTCAGCGATCGAGCCGCGTCGGTTGCCTCGTCGGTTGTCACGTCCATGTCACGTCCATCTCCATCGGTGCATGGTGCTCGAATAGTGGGGTCTTGGCACCGCCGAGCTTACGACCTGCCGGGGACACGCCGGCCCGGGGGCGGCGGACGGCGGTAGTGGAAAAGAACTGGAGCTCCGATCCCGACCGCTATAGGTTCACCGTCAATGTTCGACCTCGGCCCGCCGCCCGCGCGCATACTTGCCGACGCGGAGCTGGTGCGCACCCTGATCGCCGATCAGTTCCCGCAATGGGCTGACCTGCCCGTGCGGCCGGTGACCACGCAGGGTTGGGACAACCAGACGTTCCATCTGGGTGAGCTGATGCTGGTGCGGATGCCCACCGCCGCCGAGTACGCGCTCGCGGTGGAAAAGGAGCACCGGTGGCTACCGGTGTTGGCGCCCTTACTGCCGCTGCCGGTCCCGGCCCCGTTGGCTCAGGGATCACCGGGGGCGGGCTTTTCCCACCCCTGGTCGGTCTACGGGTGGCTCGCGGGATCGCCGGCCGAGCCCGAGAACATCGCCGACCGGACCCGGCTCGCCACCGACCTCGCCGGCTTCCTTACCTCGCTGCGCAGCATCGACCCTGCCACAGGCCCCGGCCCCGGCACGCACAACTGGTACCGCGGCGGGCCATTGGGCACCTTCGAGGCGATGGCGTGGGCTGCCCTGCAGACACTGGCCGGGTACGTCGACGCCGATCGCGTCCGCGCGGTCTGGCAGGCCGCTCTCAACGCACCCTGGGACCGGCAACCGGTGTGGTTCCACGGCGATATCGCCACCGGGAATCTGCTGGTGCGAGGCGGCGAACTGGGCGCGGTCATCGACTTCGGCACCTGCGGGGTCGGGGACCCGGCCTGCGATCTGGCGATCGCCTGGACTCTCCTGTCCGGTGAGAGTCGTGCGGCGTTCCGCGACACGCTCGGGGTCGACGACGATACTTGGTCTCGCGGGCGGGGATGGGCGTTGTGGAAGGCTTTGGTGACCAGCGCCGGGGCGGCGGGCGAGGACGCATCCGACCTGCCCGGTGAGCTGGCGGTGCTGAACGAGATCCTCACCGACTACGAACAGTCGCGCTGACGCTGATGCACCTGGTCGCCGGGCTCGAGGTGATACTCGCACTGGCCGGGACGTGCGCCCCCAGCCGCCGGCAGTAGAGCGCGCTACCGTGGGGACGATGACAGGGAGCGAAGCCGAGCAGATCCGGATCCAGCGGGCCGAGGGCACATCGTTTACGGTCACCATCCGTGCCGGAGCCCCCGATGCCCCGGTGGTCCTGGTGCTGCCGGCGATGGGGGCACAAGCCGGCTACTACGGAAAACTCGCCGCCGCGCTGCACGAAGCGGGTTTCTCCGTTGCCGTCACCGAACTGCGTGGCCACGAGGAATCGGGGGGCCGGCGCCCCTCCCGCACGTATGACTTCGGTTACGCCGACTTGGTCGATGACCTGGACCGCGCAGTGCGCACCGTTGCCGAGCAGCTGCCCGGCGCACCGATCCATCTGCTGGGACACAGCCTCGGCGGGCACCTGGGGGCGGTGTACGCCGCTGCGCACCCCACCGCCCTGGCCGGGCTGATGCTGGTGGCCAGTGGCTCGGTGTGGTGGCGGCTGTGGAACCGGCGGATGTACGGCGTTGGCCTGGTGATCGACGCCCTGAGCCGTCTCCTGGGCTACTTCCCCGGGCATCGGGTGGGTTTCGCCGGCCGGGAAGCACGCACCCAGATGGCTGACTGGTGCCGCTTCAACCGGACCGGCCGGCTGGAGTTCGGCCGCCCGCCCGCCAACCACGATCCGGCGATCGCCGCGGTGCAGGTGCCGGTGCTGGGCGTGAGCTTCGAAGGCGATTCTTTCAGCCCGCCCCGGGCCCTGGGAGGCCTACTGGCCAAGTTCCCGCACGCGCCAGTCAGCCGTATCCATGTGGGCGCCGGCCTGGACGAGCCACCGGGGCACATGCGCTGGGCCCGCCGGCCCGGCCTGGTCGTCGGATACCTGGCATCCTGGATCGGTAACCAGACCCCAGAACCTGCACACACCGGCGGTGATCATGGCTGAGCACACCGGCCCCGCACGCGGCGAGGCCCAAGACCCCGTGGCACAGTTGCAACGCTGGGAGGACGCTGGCGCGGTCTGGGAAGTGCTATCCGCCGGGCCCGATCGGGCCACGGTCTCCCTGTTGCGCTGCGACGGCGGTGAGGAGATGGAGCGGATCACCTCCGCCGACCCGGCGTTACTGGAGTTCCTGGCCGGGCGCACCAGCAGCCTGGACTGACTGCGCACTGGGCTCACCCGGTGGCGAGCATCGCCACATCCACGGCTACTTCCGGGGCGCAGTGCAGCAGGAATGCCGGCCACACGCTGCGGGTGTAGGCCCAGATCCAGGCCAGCAGCACACCCATCACGGTGGCGAACAGCCCGCCGCCGATGCTCAGTGAAAACACGCCCTCAGCGCTGAGCAGGATCATGTGCCCGGCCCCGAAGACGACGCTGGTGATCACCAGCCCCCACCCCACCGGCGCACCGGCCAGCCGCCACGGCGTACCGAAGGCACGGTCCAGCACCGCGAGCATCGCACCGCGCCAGATCAGCTCCTCGGTGAGGTTCGGGATGGTGGCGTTGTACAACACCTGCTCGGCACCCACGTCCTGCTGTGCGGAAGGGTCGGTAGCCACAGCCAGCAGGGACAGGCCCACGAAGAGCACGAACACCGAGACGATCACCACCATCGCCCAACGACCGGACCCCCGCCGGATCCGCCAGGTTAGCCCCGCATCGCGGCGCGCCCAGCGCCACAGCACCGCGAACAGCACCCCAACCCAGAGCAGGTCCAGCACCTTGCCCTGCCAGTTGTGCTCGAACTGAGCGAAGGGCGCCAACCCGGGAATACGCCCGGACAGCGCGGTCAGGATCACGAACAGGCACACCACCACCAGGGCCCGCACCGGCCGGCTCTGCGGGCCCGCCTCCCGCCGGGTACGCAGCAACGCCAACGCGCCTACCGCCAAGGTGATCAGGACCAAGATCCCGCCCCAGATGATCGCCGCACCGATCATGGCACCGAACGCCACGCCGTCGGGCATCGGGGCGGCCAGCCCCGCCCAGAGAAGGGCGATCACGATCGGCGCCAGCACCGGCAGGACCCATCGGGCGGTCGTGGTTGGGGTGGGGTAGGCGGGTTCGCTCACGACCAGTCACCCTACTGGGGTGCCACCGGGCCTGGTGCGGGAGGTTCCGCCCCGCTGCGACCCTGCCCGCCGCTGGCCGCCAGGAACTCCTCCGCGAGGCGCTGCAGGGTGGTTCGGACCTGCTCGCCGTCGATGATCTCGAAGCGCAACCCGCTGGTGCCGAGGTAAAGGGCGATCTCCTCGGGCCGGTGACCGCCGGTGGTCAGGATGCTGGTGCCGTCACCGCCGTCGACCACCTCGGCCACCGTGGGCCCGAATACCTTCCGGACCTCGCCGGCCGGGGCATCCACCCGCACCCGGGCACGGACCGAATACGGCGCGGCGCTGATGCTGCGGGAGGTGAACTGCTGCAGCTGCTCATCGGGGATCGACCGGGCGGTGAAGGTCTGCGCCAGCAGGCTCATCGCGGCGATTCGGTCGACGCGCAGCGTCCGCCACCCGCGGCGGTCGGCATCCCAGGCGATCAGGTACCAGCGGGCTGCGGTGTGCACGATCCGGTGCGGTTCGACGGTGCGCTGCACGATACGGGTGTCGTGTCGCTGGTAGGTCAGGTCGATTCGGCGGTGTTCGGCGATCGCCCGGGCCATACGGGTCAGCAGGTCCAGGTCGAAGTCGCCGCGGGCGGTCTCCAGGGGCACCATCGCCTGTTCGACGTCGACGATCTGGGCCCGGGTCGCCGCCGACAGCGACATCTCCAGCTTGGCCAGGGCGCGCACCGCCGCATCTTCCATCCCAGTGATCACACTGGCAGTGGCCGCGCGCAGACCGACGGCGATCGCCACTGCCTCATCGGCGGCGAGGGTCAGGGGCGGCACTGCAGCACCGGGCCCGAGCCGGTAGCCGCCGCCGACTCCCGGGCTCGCCTCGATGCCGTAGCCGAGGTCGCGCAGGTCGTCGATGTCCCGGCGCAGGGTGCGTTCGCTGACCTCGAGGCGTTCCCGCAACTGCGCACCGGTCCACTCCCGGCGTGACTGCAGCAGACCGAGGAGGGCGAGCATCCGGCCGGTGGTGCGAGGCATGAAGACACCATTTCATGAATTGAGGCCATATTGTGGCCGCGATTGCTGCGAGGGTCCTCATATGGATAACGCACAGACGAACCCCGCACAGATCACCCCGTTCCGCATCGAGATCCCCAACTCCGCCCAAGCCGACCTGCACGCCCGTCTGGCGGCAACGCGCTTCGGCGAGCCCCTGCCCGGTGATGACTGGGGCACCGGGGTACCGGTCGCCGTCCTGCGCGACCATGTGCAGCGGTGGCAGGATCATGACTGGAAGGCCACTGAGGATCGACTCAACGCCCTGCCGCAGTTCACCACCAGCATCGATGGTCAGCCGATCCACTTCGTCCATGTGCGCTCCCAGGTACCGGAGGCCACCCCGTTGATGCTGGTGCACGGCTGGCCCGGGTCGTTCCTGGAGTTCGAGGCGCTGATCGGCCCGCTGACCGACCCTCTGGCCCACGGTGGCAGCGAGTCGGACGCCTTCGATGTGATCATCCCCTCCCTGCCCGGGTTCGGATTCTCCACCCCGCTGAGCGGGCCCGGGTGGGACACGTCACGGATCGCCGCGGCGTTCGCCGAACTGATGACCCGCCTGGGGTACGACACCTTCGCCGTCCAGGGCGGCGACATCGGCGCCGACGTCGCCCCGGAGCTGGGCCGGCTCGCGCCCGGTCGCGTCATCGGGGTGCACGTCAACGGTGCGCTGGGGCAGTTCGCCACCGAGGTCGACGACGAGACCTACGCTGCGCTCACCCCGATCGAGCAGGATCGCCTGGCGCGGGTGGGGCAGTTCATGCAGGACGAGTTCGGCTATATCGCGATCCAGTCCACCCGGCCCGGGCTGATCGGAGCGATGGCCGCCGACAGTCCGGTGGCCCAGCTGGCGTGGATGCTGGACAAGCTGCAGGCGTGGAGCCACCCTGCACAGCTGCCGGCGACCGAGGTGCTCGGCGAGGAGTTCGTCTTCGCCAACGCCTCGCTGTACTGGTTCACCGCCAGCGCTGGCACAGCGGCCTACGTCGGCTACGCCCAGGAGGAGGCCTTCGGCGAGGTGTCGGCCAACTCCAGGGTGCCGACGGCGGCGATCCAGTTCTTTCACGACATCGGCATGCGGCACCTGGCTGAGACCTCCAACACCATCGTGCGGTGGACCGAGGTGCAGGATCGCGGCGGGCACTTCGCCGCTCTGGAGGAGCCCGGGATCCTGGTCGAGGACCTGCGCGGGTTCTTCGCCGCTCTTACCGGGTGACGGAGCGGGCGCTGCGGTGGAGGAGGACCGACGAAGCCGATATCCTCGAGCAGACCGGTGGCGGCAGTGTCATCGTCGGTGATCCACACGAGCGGGAGGTGAACGCGGTGCGCGGCGAACCTCCAAGTTGTCTGCCGCGAGGCGTCGCGATCCGGACCTGCTGAAGGGGGGCGGACGCGGTGCCCGCGGCGCCCCAGCGTCCCGGCCATCCCGTCATGCGAGGAGTCGCCATGCACACCCCCGCCCTGCCGAATGAGCGGCACACCGGATCCGAAGAGTCACTGCACGACCTGGTCGAGGGTCGCGACCTCCCCGCGGCCATGGTGTGGCTGGATACCCGCGCCCCGCACGTCGTCGCCGATGAGATCTCCCGAATGCCCGAGGTCACCGCCGTGGTGGCCTTCCGGCTGCTGGATAAGGGCACCGCGTTGGAGGTCTTCGAGGAGCTCGAGCCCCCAGAACAGCAGAAGGTCCTCGAGGGTCTGCGCGGTAAGCAGTTCTCCGAGCTCGTCGAGGGGATGGCTCCCGATGACCGTGCCCGGATGCTGCACGAGGCCCCCGCGAAGGTAGCCAAGCGGGTACTGGCCGGCCTGAGCGCCGCCGAGCACCAGATGACCGCCGCCCTGCTGGGTTACCCCGAGGGTTCGGTCGGGCGGTACATGACCCCCGAGGTGGTTGCCCTTCCTGAGCACCTGACCGTGGGGCGGGCGCTGCAGGTGGTGCGCGCCAAGGGGGCGGCGGCCGAGACCGTTTACACCCTGCCGGTAGTGGACGACTCACGGCGGTTGCGCGGCATCGTCGAGTTGCGCGAGCTGGTCCTCTCCGACCCGGATGCGATGGTCGCCGACCTGGTGGCCTCCGACCCCACCTACGTCAGCGCCACCGATCAGGCCGAGGACGCCGCCCGGTTGATGCGGGACACCAATGACCTGAACCTGCCGGTGGTGGACAGCGAGCGCCGCCTGGTGGGTCTGCTCACGTTCGACGACGCGGTCGAGGTCATCGAGGAGGCCGATTCCGAGGACGTGGCCCGCCAGGCCGGTTCAATGCCCTGGGGCGGGCACTACATGGCCGCCGGGGTGTGGCAGCTGGCCCGCAACCGGGCGCTGTGGCTGAGCCTGCTGCTGATCGCCGCGACCCTGACGGTCACCGTGACCCAGGCCTTCGAGGAGACCCTGGCTCAGGTGGCCGCCCTCGCCCTGTTCATCCCGATGCTGATCGGTGCCGGCGGGAACGCCGGTGCGCAGGCGGCCACTGCGTGCGTGCGCGCGATGGCCGTCGGTGAGGTACGCGGATCGGATCTGTGGAAGGTGATCTGGCGAGAGGCGCGGATCGGGTTACTGCTCGGTGCCCTGCTGGCAGCTCTGGGCCTGGCCGTGGGGGCGGTGTTCGTGGACTTCCCGATCGCCGTCGTCGTCGGTATCTCCCTGGTACTGATCTGCGCCTGGGCGGCCACGATCGGCGGGACGATGCCGCTGCTGGCCCGGCGGCTGCGGATCGACCCAGCGGTGGTCTCCGCACCGATGGTGACCACTCTGGTCGATGCCACCGGGCTGGTGATCTACTTCGTCACCGCCCGGATCGTGCTCGGCATCTGAACACCGGCGGCTAGTCGCCGGCCGTCTCGCGGGTCAGGTGACGTTCCATCCAGACCGTAGCGTCGGTCAGTAGCGTCTGGGCATCGAGTAGTTCGCTGCGAGCATCCCCGACCAGGCCCTGGCGCGCCGAGCCGGTGGCCAGGTGGTCACGCAGGATGAGCGCGAAGTAGTCCTCTCCGGTCCAGGGCCGGATCCCGGCGGAATCATCAAGGCAGGAGACAGTAGCCACTGTGGTGCCGCCGTCGGGCAGGCGAAGGGCGTGGCGGCGCCGCACCCGGCGTTTGCCCGGGATCCTGGCCCGGTACTCGGCCAGGTGGATCAGGGTGACAGTGTCCTGATCGGCACCCAGGCGCAACACCTTCCCGCCCAAGTCGGCGAATCGTTCCAGGTGGGAGCCCGGGCCGTAGTAGTCATTCCAGGGCAGGTCTCGCAGTAGCTCCTCGGCCAGGGGGCCGCGTGCCCCGAACCGGCCGTCGGGGTGGTCGTTGCACACGGTGGCGCCGGTGGTGCGGAACACCTCGGCGAAGACGCCGACGTCGGGATCGGCCGGGGTGCTATGGACGTCGAACGGCACGCCGCTCTCCTGCGCACCGAGGTTGACCAGCACGGTGCCGCCGGCACCGACAGCCTCCTCCAGGGCGGTGAGTAACCCGGCCGCACCACCGGCGACCGGGCCCAGCGCTCGCATTGAGGTGTGCACCATCAACAGGTCATCAGCCGCTACCCCCAGCGCGCGCAGCTCTGCGGTGATCTGTCGAGTCTCTCGTGCCTGCTGCACGCCTTCGATCCTTCAGCCCGGCACCCGGGCCCGTCAATGACCCGGGCCGGCCAGTCCGGTGCGGTAGGCCCACACCACAGTCGACCAGCGCACGGGCTGGGCGGCGGCCTCAGCCGGCCTCCAGGGTGAACTCCCAGGTGTAGCGGCCCGGCCGCAACCGGTAGGGCTCGAAGACATCGGGGCCGCAGGCGGCACTGCCCACACCGTTGACGGCGGTGTCGATAGTCAGCCACACCACGTCAGTGGCCTGCAGGTCGGTGGGGTGGGCGGCCCGGGCCAGGGCCCCCGCCGACCAGGGCCGCACGGTGGTGTTGAACCCGGTGTCGGCCTCCACCCGCAGCAGTCCGGCCCGCGGGCCGCGCAACTCCAGGCGGGTGACCTCGCTGAGGTTGCCGTTCTCCTGCGGGTGCACATACGGGGTCTGCAACTGCCCGAGAGTGGCTGTGAAGGCACCGACGTGGGTCGCGGCGACGGTATCCGGATAGCTCTCCCCCGGACCGCGCCCGAACCAGGACACCGCACTGACCTGCTCGGCCAGGGCGAACCGAAGCCCGGCCTTCGGCCAGGTGCTGGCCTCATCGCCCTGGTGGCCATAGGGCTCCAGGTGCACCTGCACCCCCAGACGGGTGCCGTCGCTGCGCCACCGGTAGGTGGTGCGCACGCCGCTATCGCCTCCGGCGGCCATCGATATGGTGACCACCACCAGCTCCTCATCGCCGGCGTGCACCGACTCGGTGCGGTGGGTCAGCCGGTCCAGACCCTGCTGGGTCCACGACGCCGCCTGCCCGCGTGTGCTCAGGTCGTTATCCGTTGGGGCGCGCCACAGGTCGAGGTGCCCACCGGCCAGGGGCAGGTCTCCCAGGCTGCGTAGCATCCCGTCGGGGCCGAACCTCCCGGGGCCGAGTTGCCAGCCACCCGGGACAGCCGACGGCGTGACGCCACCGGGTCGGGGGCCCGCCGGCCTGGACCGTAGCCGGACCTGTCCGTAACCGAGTTGGTGGCCGGGCGGGAGCACCTCACCGAAGCCCTGCACGCGGGCGACGACGGCGACCCACCACTCCCCGTCGTCGTCGCCCTGGCATGCCTGCTCGGGCAGATCGACGACGACGCTGCTGCGCGGGCCGGTCACCGGCACCGGTAGCGGCCCGGAGTCGATGACCACCCCCTCCCGGTACCGCTGCCAGGTGAAGCTGACCGCACTGGTGTCCCGGACGTCGTAACGGTTGCCCACCTGCACCCGGCCGGCCTCGATAGCGATCTGGATCGGGGCGATCACGGCCGCGTACTCGGCCAACCCCGGTGAGGGCGTGCGATCGGGGAAGCACAGCCCATCGGCGATAAAGGTGGAATCGTGCACCACCTCGCCGAAGTCCCCGCCATAGGCGAAGAACTCGGATCCGGCGTTCGGGCCGCCCTCGGCGATCTGGCGGATGCCGTGGTCCATCCACTCCCACACGAACCCCCCGGCCAGGCGCGGGCAGGTATCGAAGAGGCGCTCGTAATCGACTGCCCCGCCCGGCCCGTTACCCATCGCGTGGATGTACTCGCACAGGATGAATGGCAGCTGGCGGCGGCGGGCATCGGCGCCGGGATCGGCGGCAGGTTTCTCGGTGCCCGCACCGATCTGGGCGACTTCCTCGGGATGGAGGTACATCCGGCTGTAGAGGTCTACCTCGGTGCTGTCGCGGTCACCTTCGTAGTGCAGCAGCCGCCCGTCGTCGCGCCCGCGCGCCCAGCGGGCCATCGCCTGCAGGTTCTGCCCGGTTCCCGCCTCGTTGCCCAGGGACCAGATGATGATGCTCGGGTGGTTCTTGTCGCGCTGGACCATTCGGGCCATCCGGTCCAGGTAGGCCTCGCGCCAACGCGGGTCATCGCTGGGATTGTCGCGCCAGCCGGCCTGCTCGAATCCGTGGGTCTCCAGGTCGCACTCATCGATCACCCACAGCCCGTACTCATCGCACAGGTCCAGGAAGAGCGGATCGGGCGGGTAGTGGCTGGTGCGCACCGCGTTGATGTGGTGGTGCTTCATCAGCTCGATGTCGGTGCGCATCGTGGCCTCATCGAGGGTGCGCCCGGTGTCCGGGTGCCACTCGTGCCGGTTCACCCCGCGCAGCTGGATGGGCCGGCCGTTGACCAGGATCTGCTGGTCGGCGGTGGTGATGGTGCGAAACCCGATCCGCAGCGTGATCGTCTCGGTGGGGGTGGCGACCTGCAGGGCGTACAGCCGGGGTTCCTCGGCGCTCCAGGGCTGGACCTGGTCGAGGTGCACCTCGGCTGGGGTGGTGGTGTGTACACCGAGTTCGTCGATGCTGACCGTGGCCTGCTGCGGGGTGTCGCCGTCGGTGTCGGTGAGGTCCACCTCCACCCGTAGCGTGCCGGCGCCGGTGGTGTGGTCGTAGCCGGCGCGGACCGCCACGTCCTCGATGCCACCGGCCGGGCGCTCGCGCAACGTCACCGAGCGGAAGATCCCCGAGACCCACCACATGTCCTGGTCCTCCAGGTAGCTGGCGGCCGACCACTGGTGCACCCGCACCGCGAGCACGTTGGTGCCGGTCTGTAGCGAGTCGGTGACGTCGAACTCGGTGGGTAGGCGGCTGCCGGTGCCCCAGCCGCCCTCGATGCCGTTCACCCACACGGTGAACATCGAGTCGACCCCTTCGAAGCGCAGCACCCATCGGCTGCTACCCGGGTTCTCGACGTCGAAGGTGGTGCGGTACTCCCCGGTGGGGTTGTGATCGGGGACGTGCGGCGGGTCGAGGGGGAAGGGATAGGTGACGTTGGTGTAGGCAGGGCGGGAGTACCGGCCCTGCCCTCGGGGTAACAGGGTGCCGGCCGGGTCGCGTAGCCCGGCGATCTGCCAGCAGCTGGGCACTGGGAGGTGGTCCCAGTCGCCGTCGTCGAACTGTGGCGCAGCAAAACCCTCGGTGCCGGCACTGGTACCGGACAGGTGGAACCGCCAGGTGCCGTCCAGGTCCAGCACCTGGGCGCTGGTTCTCCGGCCCAGGGCCCGCGGGGGCCGGCGCCCGTCGCCCGGGCGGAATGAGGTCACCCGCTCGGTCAGTCCGACGGCGGGTGGTGGCGGGTTCTGGGCGGATGGGCGAGACACGGGGCTCCTAGATATGGCCGGCTCAGGGTCCTCACCGAGCCTAGGAGGTGCCGGCCCGGCTGGCCCCACTAGGCGGTGATCAGGGACGATCGGGGGGATACGCCGTTGATCCGACTCCATTGGAGCACCCATGTTGCGCCTGACCTTCATCTTCGCTTCGCTGCTGGTCCTGGCGGGGGTGATCGCCTATGCAGTCTCCGGTGCCGCCAGCGTCACCGCGCTGATCCCGGCGTTCGTCGGCCTCGCGCTGCTGGTCATCGGGTTCATCGCCCGGAACGAGGGGGCGCGCAAGCACGCGCTGCACGTGGCCATGGTGATCGCGCTGCTGGGTCTGCTCGGGTCGCTGATGAACGTGGCCCAGATCGGGGAGGTCTTCGCCGGGACCGCCGAGCGGCCCGCGGCGGTGATCACCAGCACGGTGATGTTCGTGCTGCTGGCCATCTACCTGGTGTTCGGGATCCGCACCTTCATCCTCGCCCGGCGCTCCTCGGCCGGTGAGGTCACCTCGGACTGAGCCGCCGTGGGGTGAACGATGCCGGGCTGGCAGATGCCCATTCAGATCCCCAGCACCAGGCCGAGCACGGCTGCCCCGGCGACGACGACCCAGACCGGGGCCCAGCGCCGGCGCAGCACCACGAATGCCACCACCGCAAGCACCAGGGCCGCCGGGGTGCGCATGGTCTCGGCGAAGGCGGTGGTGTACAGCGCCCCGCCGAGCAGGCCGACGACGCCCGCGTTCACACCGAGTAACGCGCGCTGGGCGCGGGCCGAGCGGCGCAGGCGTTCCCAGAACGGCAAGACGCCGATCACCAGAAGTGCCCCGGGCAGGAAAATTGCCACCAGCGCGATCGTAGCCCCGAGCAGACTCCAAGGGCCTGCCGCAGTGAGGCTGCCGAGGTAGGCGGCGACGGTGAATAACGGCCCCGGTACCGCCTGGGCGGCGCCGTAGCCGGCGAGGAAGGCTTCCTCGCTGACCAGACCGGTGGCCACAGTTTCAGCGTGCAGCAGCGGCAGCACGACGTGGCCGCCACCGAAGACCAGGGCACCGGAGCGGTAGAAGGAATCGGCCAGGTCCGCCGCCCCGGACCGGGTTGCCCCGGCCAGCAACGGCAGGACGATGAGCAGGGTGACAAATAAGCCCAGCACCGCAGCGCCCACTACCCGGGGGATGCGGACCACCATGGAGTCCTCCTCGGTGGCGTGCTCATGCTGCACCCGGAGGCAGGCCAGTCCGGCGATCGCCGCGGCCGCCATCACCGCGACCTGGACCCAGACTCCCGGGAAGATCAGCACCAGGGTGAGGGCGCCGATGGCGATCAGGGCCCGGCGAAGGTCCGGGGTGAGCGTCTTGGCCATCCCGAGCAGGGCATGGGCGACCACCGCGAGCGCGGCAGCCTTCAGACCGGTGATCCACCCTGTCCCGGCGGCATCACCCAGTGCCGAGGCACCGTAGCCGAAGGCCACCAGCAGCACTGTGGAGGGCAGGGTGAACGCCAGCCACGCGGCCACTAGTCCGGCCAGCCCGGCCCGGTGCAGGCCGATGGCCATGCCGACCTGGCTGGAGGCGGGGCCGGGCAGGAACTGGCACAAAGCGACCAGATCGGCATAGGCACGATCGGTCAGCCAGCGGCGCCGCTGGACGAAGTCCTCCCGGAAGAAGCACAGGTGGGCCACCGGGCCACCGAAGGACATCACCCCCAGGCGCAGGAATGCGATGAAGACCTCCCCCACCGTGCCCCGTCGCCCGGCGGAGTTGGGCTCGGGACGGGAAGGGGGCACACCTTGAGTGTCCGCCACCTGCCCGGCGGCGGTCCAGGTCCGCCGGTGAACAGCCGGTAAACAGGTCCGAACCCACGGGTCACCGGCGGCTCAGTCGCCGGCTCAGTCGGCGGCCCGCGGCCAGCAGACCTTCGGCGATGACACCGGTGACCGCGCCGACCAGCACTCCGGTGACCAATCCGGAGATGACCTGGGCCCCGCGCAGGATGATCGCGTGTGCCAGCGGCGGCAGGTCCGCCAAGTTTCCGCCCAGGCGGACATCGGGGCCGAGGTTCACGTTCCACAGGATCAGGTGCACGAGCGCCAGGATGATGCCGTAGGCCGCCCCGACGGCGGTCAGGGTCAGCACCGGGCGGCGCACGTTCAGTGCCAGCGCGGTGACCACCCAGATCACCGGTGGCACGAAGACCAAAACGGCGTTCAGCGCCGTTCCTTCCTCGATCACCTGCAGGTCGTGCAGCACCGCTCTGGGAGCGGCGAGGAGCGCGAGTCCGAAGATGCCGTACCAGGGCATGCCCAGGCGCCTCACTTTTGGCCGGTTTCCGGGCTCGAGGGGAGTGCGGGAGTTCATGTCCACCATGGTCATCTGGGTGCCGCGGCGGACACATCGGCCTGGTGTCTCCTCCTGGTGTCACCCGAAGGCGACATCCCGATCCGCCCTCAGGCGACACGGCCCGGTGGTGCCCCGCAGCCCCCTCCTCCGGCAAGGTATGACGGCTCAGGCCCGGCGGAACCGCACTCCGGGCAGCGGCCGCCGCGCTTTGCCCTTCCAGCTGCGATAGGCCCAGACCGTCATGACCACCACGATCGCCCAGGCAGCGGCGACGATGACGCCTTTGATGACCGAAGGCTCTGCGACAAAGGCACCGATGGCCACCAGCGAGACCTGGCCCGGGATCGCTGCCAGCCCGCTGGCGACGACGAAGTCCCGCTGGGAAACCCCGAAGGCCCCGCTGCCGTAGTTGACCGGCCAGTACGGCAGGCCCGGCATCAGCCGCAGCATGTACACGGCCGGGAAGCCGTCGTGCTGCAGGTGTTGTTCCACTGTGGGTGCGTGGTGACCGAGCAGCCGCTCCACCGTCGCCTTTCCCAATCCTCTGGCGAGCCAGTAGGCCCCCCAGCAGCCGATCAGCACTCCGATGACGGACAGAATGCTGCCTTCGATCACCCCGAACAGCACCCCGGCGGTCACTGCCATCACCGTCACCGGGATCGGGGTGACCGCCACGATGGCATAGAGCACCACGAACCCGATCCAGGCGCCCCAGCCCAGTCTATCGAGGGTGCCGCGCAGCTGCTCGATCGACGGCGGCTGGACGTTGAAGGCCAGCCACACCATGCCCAGCAGCACGGCCACCAGCAGCACAGTGCGCACGAAGGAGCCCCACTGCGGGCCCTTGGGGTTGCGTTCCGGCTGGGCGCCGGCCGACGAGCCGGCGTCGGCGCTGCCGGGCGGTTCGGTGCGCCGGTCCTTCTCCTCGGTCACCTGCCTACTCTAGGGACACCATCAAGGCGGTCTGCACCTGAGCCTGCCCCAGTGAGTCGACGATCTGCAGCGGGCTCGCGGCGTCGCTCATCGGTGCCCTTCGTCCCGGGGGGTGAATCGGACCGGTTCACCTCGGTTGAGGCGCTCACGCTGGGGCACCACCGTGTACTTGGGGTCCCGCGCCGATGCCTGCCCGGCCTCGAAGACTCCCATCCGGGTGCAGAACGAGCCGGCCAGCAGCGCCGCGCCGCTGAGTGCGGCCACCCATCGGCGCCGACCGCCGAGGAGGGCGCCGGCCGCTCCGGTCGCGGTCAGGATCTTGGCGGCGCGCATGTACCGCCCGGCCTTGCCCTGGTGCAGCGGCTCGGCGGCGATGCCCATCGACCGCTCCATCACCTGTTCGGCGACCAGTTCCACCGCCGACCCGGCCACGGCCATCCGGCGCGCCGGTGCGGCTTGATTGACCGGCACGGCCAGCATCGCCAGACCACCGGCCGCGGTGGCGGCCGAGGCACTGAACACGAAGGGAAGCTCCCGGTATGCGGAGTGCCAGGAAGGGGTCGAGGTATCGGATAGGAGCACAGCGGTATAGGTCGCTACCGGGGGTGCGGCCAACGCCGCCACCAGTCCTGCTGGACGTCCTGCGGACCGCAGCAACCGGGCCGGCCGGGACTTCTGGTCCAGGGGCGTCATCCGGACGATCTCATCGAGGGCAGCCAGACCGGCCGGTGCCCCGTACAAGCTCAGCAACCAGGTGCCCACCGACATCGGGGAGGTCAGCCGGACGGTGCGCAGCATGTTCAGGAACCGCGCCGGGCGGCCCAGGTCGTGGATCAGCGCCACCAGGCTCACGCTCAGCCCGCCGGCTGCCGCGAGCCGCCCCGCGCGTTGCAGGGCGGGCCGGGCGGTCAGTTGCCCCCCGGCCGCCAGCAGCGAGGATACCGAGGCCAGCCCACCGGCGAAGATGTAGATCGGGATGTCGACTTCCCACGGTGATTCCTTGACCACCGGTAGGCCGTAGTAGGAGGTGAACTCCTCCTCGGAGGTCTGGTGTTCGGCAGCGCTCATCGTTTCCCCAGGAAGGCCAGCGCCGCCCCGACAACCAGCGCCCCCGCGGCGGCGGTGGCCCGGTTGAACATCCGTGGCAGGTCCCGGGTGGGCACCACCGGATCCGGTGGCAGCCCGTACACCTCCGGCTCATCCAGCAGCAGGAAGAACGCCCCGGTGCCGCCGACGCCGTCGTGCGGGTCGTGGCCGTACAGTCGTGCCTCGCTGACCCCTTGGTCCTGCAGGGCCTGGCGGCGTTGCTCAGCACGTTCGCGCAGCTCATCGACGTTGCCATACTGGATCGAATCGGTGGGGCAGGCCTGGGCGCACGCCGGCTGCAGACCATCACCGAGGCGGTCGTAGCACAGGGTGCACTTCTGGGCGATGCCGACATTCAACGCACCCTGGGGCCCCTTGCGCCGCTCGATCACGCCGTAGGGGCAGGCCGGAACACAGTAGCCGCAGCCATTGCAGATGTCCGGCTGTACGACGACGGTGCCGTACTCGGTGCGGAACAGCGACCCGGTGGGACACACGTCCAGGCAGGCGGCGTGGGTGCAGTGTTTGCACACATCGGAGGACATCAGCCAACGGAAATCCATCCGTGCGTCCTCGCTCTCGGCCGCAGCCGCGGCGTGTGGATCGGTCGACTTCCCGGCCATCGCCAGCACGTCCATCCCGGCGGCATCGCCTGCTGGGTCGGCGGGTTCCGGTGAGCCTCCGCCGCAACCGCCGCCATCGCCACAACCGCAGCCACCGGAGTTCGCCCCCGTGGCATCATCGACGGGAGCCGGCGGACCCGATCCGGGCATGCCCAGGTCCACCGGGGGGCGCTTCTGCTCGACGAAGGCCACGTGCCGCCAGCTGTTGGACCCCAGCGCACCGGTGTTGTCATAGGACATCCCGAGCAGGTCGAAGTCCTCATCGCCCGGGATCAGGTTCCACTCCTTGCAGGCGACCTCACAGGCTTTGCACCCGATACACACGCTGGTGTCGGTGAAGAAGCCCATCCGTGGTGGTGGGTCGACGTAACCGGCGTCGGTAGCGGGGTCGATCGGCCCGAATAGACTATTCCTATCGACCATCGTCGTCTCCGTTCCTGTCGTCGTCGGTCTCATCGTCCTGGGCGTCCGAGTGGGCCACCGCCTGCGGGGAGGCGGTGATGATCTGGAACTCCTCATCCGCCCCCGAACGGCGGCGGTAGTCGGCGACGAGTTCCAGCAACGCCGGTCCGCGCGGGCGGCGGCCCGGGCGGATATCGCAGGTGCCGACCTTGGATTCCTGGATGAGTACGTTGGGGTCCAGGGTGATACCGAACAGGTCATTGGCGGAGTCACCGGTGACCAGCCCACTGCTGCCCCAGTGGTAGGGCAGCCACGCCTGGTGGACCTCGCGTCGGGCCACCCGCAGCGTCCGCATCCGCTCGGTGACCACCACCCGCGCCTCGATCGCGGCACGGGCGGTGATCACATGGCACCAGCCCAGGTGTTCCAGGCCCCGTTCGGCAGCCAGGGCCCGGGAGACCTCGATGAACATCTCCGGCTGGAGTTCAGCCAAGTAGGCCAGGGTGCGGCTCATCGCCCCGGCGGTGTGGTGCTCGGTGAGCCGGCTGGTGCTGAAGATGATCGGGAAGACCTCGGTCGCCCCCGGCGGATGGGGGTTGATCGGGTTGTGTTCGTTGCGGTACTGGATCCGGGTGGGGTTGGCCTGCTGGCCGTAAAGCGGGTTGGCGAACGGGGACTCGACCGGCTCGTAGTGGGTGGGCATCGGCCCGTCGATCAGCCCCTGCGGTGCATACAGCGCTCCCCGGCCATCGCCCTGCATGATGAACGGATCCCCGCCGTCGAGGGCATCGACCCCCTCGGTGCCTTGCTCGTGCAGGTACCACGGGGGTTTGTCCTTCTGGAAGTCCGGCACATCGTGGCCGGTCCACTCCTCGGCGTCGGCATCCCACCAGACATAGGCCTTGCGCTCACTCCAGGGGTTACCGTCCGGATCTGCCGAGGCCCGGTTGTACAGGATCCGCCGGTTCGCCGGCCAGACCCAGCCCCACTCCGGGGCGACCCAGGACTGCTCGGAACCGGGTTTGCGGCGAGCGGCCTGATTCACGCCGTCGGCAAAGACGCCAGTGTAGATCCAGCAGCCGCCGGAGGTGGAGCCGTCCGGCTTCATCTGGGTGAACGCCGAGAGCAGTTCCCCGGACTCCAGGTCATAGCCGTTGATCTCCTTCAGCACTGCCTCGGCGCTGGGTTCGTCATGCGCTCCGTGCACCGGGTAATCCCAGGTCAGGTCCAGTAGGGGCCGGTCGCGTTCCTCGGTGGATTCGGCCAGACGCCGGCGCATGATTCGGCCCAGGTGGTAGAAGAACCACAGCTCCGAGCGCCGGTCCCCGGTGGGCTCCACAGCCTGTTCGCGCCACTGCAACATCCGCTGGGTCTGGGTGAAGGTGCCCTCCTTCTCCACGTGAGCGGCCGCGGGGAGCAGAAACACCTCGGTATGGGACTGCTCCGGGATGATCTCCCCGGTCTCGATCTCCGGGGAGTTCTTCCAGACGGTGGCGCTCTCGATCTCATACAGGTCCCGAACCACCAACCAATCCAGGTTGGCCATCCCCAGCCGCTGGGCCCGCCCGTGGGCAGATCCGACGGCGGGGTTCTGACCGAGCAGGAAGTATCCCTTCACCTGCCCGGCGATCATGTCCAGCACCGTGCGGTAGGTGCCGTGGTCGCCGTCGAGCTTGGGGATGTAGTCGAAGCAGTAGTCGTTCTCCGCCGTGGCTGCCTCGCCCCAGTAGGCCTTCAGCAGGCTGGTGCCATAGGCATCGGCGTTACCCCAGAAGCCCTTGGCCCCGGGCATGGTCATGGACTCGATCCAACTGGCGAAGTCCGGGTGCCGCGTGGCGTCGGGCATCTCCAGATATCCCGGCAGCAGGTTGAACAAGGTGGGGATGTCGGTGGAGCCCTGGATGCTGGCGTGGCCGCGCAGGGCCATGATGCCCCCGCCGGGACGACCCATATTGCCCAGCAGCAACTGCAGGATCGAACCGGTGCGGATGTACTGGGCGCCGACGCTGTGCTGGGTCCAGCCCACGGAGTACACCAGGGCACCGGTCCGTTCCCGCCCGGAGGCGGCCACCCAGGCCTCGGCGACCTCATAGAACTGCTCGGCCGGCACCCCGCAGGCCTCGGCGACCATCTCGGGGGTGTACCGGGAGAAATGCCGCTTGAGCACCTGGTAGACCGTGCGCGGATGCTGCAGGGTCTCATCTCGCTCGGGGTCAGCCATCACCGGCATCCCACCGGCCTCGTGCTGCATCGGTGCGGCGGTGGCCCGTTCCTCGGCTTCGGCTTCCTCTTCCTCACCGCGGCTCTCCCGGCCGGTGTACTGCCAGGAGTGGGTGTCGTAGGTGCGGGTGCCGGGATCGAACCCCGAGAACAGCCCATCGAGATCCTCGGCGTCGATGAAGTCCTCGGACAGGATCGTCGAAGCGTTCGTGTAGGCGCGGACGTACTCGCGGAAATCGAGTTCGTTCTGCAGGACGTAGTTGATGATCGCGCCCAGGAAGATGATGTCGCTCCCGGCGCGGATCGGTACGAACGTATCTGCCAGGGCGCTGGTGCGGGTGAACCGGGGGTCGATGTGGAACACCTTCGCTCCGCGGGCCTTGGCCTCCATCACCCACTGGAACCCCACCGGGTGGGCCTCGGCCATATTCGAACCCATGATGATGATGCAGTCAGAGTTCTGCAGGTCCTGCTGGAAACCGGTGGCTCCGCCCCGGCCAAAACTGGTTCCCAGACCGGGAACCGTGGCGGAGTGTCATATTCGGGCTTGGTTCTCGATCTGCACCGCCCCCATCGCGGTGAAGAGCTTCTTGATCAGGTAATTCTCCTCATTGTCCAGGGTGGCCCCGCCCAGGCCGGCGATCCCGAGGGTGCGGCGCAGCGGCCGGCCCTCGGCATCGGTCTCCTGCCAGGTCTGGGCCCGGGTGGCCAGCACCCGGTCGGCGATCATCTCCATCGCCTCATCCAGGTCCAGGTCCTCCCACTCGGTGCCGTAGGGGCGCCGGTAACGCACTTTCTGCAGCCGGTTGGAGCCGGTGACCAGGCTCTTGCTGGCCGCGCCCTTGGGGCAGAGCCGACCGCGGGAGATGGGGCTGTCGGGGTCCCCCTCGATCTGGGTGACCTGCTCGTCCTGGACGAACACCCGCTGCCCGCAGCCCACCGCGCAGTAAGGACAGACGCTGCGCGCGACGCGGTCGGCGGTCTTGGTCCGGGGGGTGAGCTCCTCGGTGTGCTGGGAGCGAGCGGCCACGCCCCGGCCCAACCGATCGGTCCCGAGGAGCTGGCGCAGCACCGGCCAGTTCAGGAACGTGGTCATGGGCGTCCTCCCTTGGGCGTCAGATCCACCGTAGCCCGGTGGCCCGGGCAATGCAGCCGGAACTCGCCCCGGGCCGGCGCCATTACCTCAGCGCACCCGTACCGACCAGTCCTGGGCGCCGACCAGCTCACCGATCACCGGGTGTCCGGGCAGTTCCCCGGCCACCAGCAGCCCCCCGGAAGTCTGGGCGTCGGCGAGCAGGATGAGCTCATCCTCATCGACGCCCGCCTGCAGGTGGGGTCGGACCCAGTCCAGGTTCCGGCGCGAGCCCCCAGGCAGGTAACCATCGGCCAGCGACTGCCGCGCGCCCTCGAGGTAGGGCACTGCGGCGGCGTCCAACACAGCGCTGAGACCACTGGCCTGGGTCAGTTTGTGCAGGTGGCCGAGCAGGCCGAACCCGGTGACGTCGGTGGCCGCACGCACCCCGGCGGCGAGCGCCGCGGCGCTCGCGTCGCGATTCAGGGTGGTCATCACCTCGATCGCTTCGTCGAACCGTTCCCCGGTGGCCTTGTGCCGGTTGTTAAGCACGCCCAGTCCCAGCGGTTTGGTCAAGGTCAGCGGCAACCCGGGGCGGGCAGCATCGTTGCGCAGCAGCCGGTCCGCCTCGGCGATGCCGGTGACGGCCTGGCCGTACTTGGGTTCGGGATCATCGATGCTGTGCCCGCCGCCCAGAATCGTGCCGGCCTCGGCGCAGGTCGCTGCTCCTCCGCGCAACACCTCCGCGGCGACGTCAAAGGGGATCCGGTCCCGCGGCCAGCACAGCAGGTTGAGCGCCACCAACGGAGTGCCGCCCATCGCGTAGACGTCCGAGAGGGCGTTGGCTGCAGCGATCCGGCCCCAGTCATAAGGATCGTCGACCACCGGGGTGAAGAAATCGGTGGTGGCGATAATCGCGCGGTTGCCCTCGATCCGCACGGCTGCGCCGTCGTCGCCGTTGTCCAACCCGACCAGCAGATCGGGGTGGGTCCCGGCCGGTAACGTCCCCAGGACGCGGTCGAGTTCACCGGGGGGCACTTTGCACGCACACCCCCCGCCGGAGGCGTGCTGGGTCAGTCGTAGGCCGGAGTACGTCGTCGTCACCGCTTCATCCTAGGACGCGCGACGGTCCCCGGCGGGGTAGAAGGCTAAGGTTGATGGTGGAGGCGTACCTCGTCTGGTGATGGGCGCGGTCTTCAAAACCGTTGTGGCCGAGTACCTCGGCCAGGCGGGTTCGATTCCCGTCCGCCTCCGCCAACGTGACCAAGGGAGTACCGTTGTCCGACCCGCGCCGTCAGACGCCCCGCACCGACGCGGTGCTCGCAGCCCCGGAGCTGGTCGAGGCCGCCCAGCGACTGGGTCCGGCCCTGGTCAAAGACGCCGCCCGGCAGGCTATCGAGCAGTGCCGGGCGGGCCAGGTTGCCCCGGCCGACGTCGTGGCCGCGGCGGTGGGGCTGCTGCCGGCCGCCGCGACCAGCTTGCGGAGGGTGGTGAACGCCTCCGGGGTGCTCGTGCACACCAACCTGGGCCGGGCGCCGCTGTCCGCGGCTGCGATCGCCGCACTCGAGGTCGCCGCCACCACCAACGACGTCGAACTGGACCTGGCATCGGGTGCTCGCGGGCCCCGGGGTTCCGGGGCGCTGGCCGCGTTGGCGCGGGCGGTGCCCGATGCCGGTGGGGTGCATGTGGTGAACAACGGTGCGGCGGCGCTGGCGCTGGTCACCCTGGGCCTGGCCGCGGGCCGCACGATGGTGATCGCCCGCGGTGAGCTGGTGGAGATCGGAGACGGTTTTCGCATCCCGGAGCTGTTGGAGTCGGTGGGGGGCCGGCTGCGCGAGGTCGGCACCACCAACCGGGTGCACCTGACCGATTACGCCGAGGCGATCGACGACGAGACCGCCCTGGTCCTCAAAGTGCACCCCTCCAATTTCCGCCTCAGCGGCTTCACCTCCACTGTCAGCGTCGAGGCGTTGGCCACCTTGCCGGTGCCGGTCGTGGCCGATATCGGTTCGGGACTGCTGGCCCCGCACCCCCGTCTGCCGCAGGAGCCCTCGGCGGCCGGGATGCTGCGGGCCGGGGCCGCGCTGGTGACCGCCTCGGGGGACAAACTTCTCGGCGGGCCGCAGTGCGGGTTGATGCTCGGCGATGAGCACCTCGTCCGTTCGCTGCGCCGCCACCCCTTCGCCCGCGCAGTGCGGGTGGACAAACTCACCCTCGCCGCGCTGGAGGCCACCGTGATCGGCCCGGCCCCGCCGGTCCGCGCGGGCCTGGAGACCACGGCCGAGGAGCTGCTCCAGCGCGCGGACACGATCGTGACCGCACTCCCCGAGGAACTCGCCGCCCGGGCCGTGCCGAGCACCGGGGCGGTGGGCGGTGGTGGCGCTCCCGGGGTGGAGCTACCCAGCGCCGCCATCGCCGTGGCCGAGCACTACGCCCAGCCGCTGCGCACCGGGCGGCCATCGGTACTGGGCCGGTTGCATCAGGGCAAATTGTTACTGGACCTGCTCGCCGTGCCCCCGGAGCAGGACCGGGTGCTGATCGAGGCGCTCCGGAGGGCCGCGCGCTGATGCACGTCGTCGCCACCGCCGGACACGTCGACCACGGCAAGTCGGCCCTGGTCAAGGCACTGACCGGAGCTGAGCCGGACCGGCTAGCCCAGGAACAGGACCGGGGCCTGTCGATCGAGCTGGGTTATGCCTGGGTCACCCTGCCCGGGGCCGGGCAGGTGGCTTTCGTCGACGTACCCGGTCATGAGCGGTTCATCAGCACGGCACTCGGCGGGTTCGGCCCGGTGCCGGCGGTGCTGTTCGTCGTCGCCGCCGATGATCCGTTCATGCCCCAAGCCGCCGAGCACCTGGCGGCCCTGGACGCCCTCGGGGTGGCGCGCGGGGTGTTGGCGATCACCCGCAGCGACCTGGCAGATCCGCAGCCGGCCCGCGAGCAGGCCCGGGCCCAGCTGGTGGGCACCAGTCTGGAACACATCCCGGACGTCGCCGTCAGTTCCCGCACCGGCGCGGGGCTGACGCAGTTGCACGCGGCCCTGGTCGACATGCTCCGCGCTCTGCCGGCGCCAGACCCGCAGGCCCCGGTGCGGCTGTGGGTGGACCGCAGCTTCACCATGACCGGGGCCGGGCCGGTGGTCACCGGGACCCTGCCGGCCGGACAGGTACGGCCCGGGGACCATCTGGCCGGCCCCGGCGGGCAGTACCGGGTGCGCGGGATGCAGTCGCTCGGGCAGCGCATCCCGGTGGCCACCGGGGTGGCCCGGGTGGCGTTGAACGTCGTCGGCGACCAGCCGATCGAACGCGGCCAGGTACTGCTTACCCCAGACGCCTGGCACCTAAGTGAGACCCTCGATGTGCAGGTGCACCCCTCGCAGCTGACCGAGCAGCACGACCCACCGCAACGGCCGCTGCTGCACGTGGGCTCGACGGTACTCAGTACCCACTACCGCCGGCTGGGGCCGGGCCTGGCGCGCCTGACCGTGTCCCGGCCGCTGCCACTGCGGATCGGGGACCGGGCGTTGATCCGCGATCCGGGTACCCGCCGGCTCTGGGGCGTCACCGTGCTGGATCCCGCTCCCCCGCCGCTGCGCCGGCGCGGCGCTGCCCGCGAGCGTGCTGGTGAACTCACCGGCCCCCCGGCGCCTGCCGATCCGGCTGCCCAGATCGAGCGCCGCGGGCTAGTCACCGCTGACCTACTCACCCGGATCGGGGTCGCCACCCAGCCGTTGCCGGCCGGGGTCGTCACCGGCGGCGGTTGGTTGCTCAGCGCCGCCCGGGCGGCGGCGGCAGCCCGGGCAGCCGAGAAGGTGGTGGCCGAGCACGCCGCCGCCGCACCGCTGGACCCTGGGCTGACCCTGGCCGCGCTGGGAGAACGTCTCGGCCTGCCCGACGCTCACCTGACCGCCCAGATCGTTCCCGAGACCTTGCCGGTGATCAGCGGGCGGGTCTACCCACCGGGTCACCAGGGCTTGCCCCCGAAGGTGCAGGCGGCGGTGGCGGCTCTGCGCGCTGACCTCGCCGGCGCCCCGTTCGCCGCGCCCACCGCCGAGCGGCTGGTCGACCTCGGTCTCGATGAGCAGGTCCGGGGGGCCGCAGTACGTGCCGGGATGATCCTGCAACCCGTCCCTGGGGTGGTGTTGCTCGCCGGCACCGACGACCTCGCTGCCGAGCAGCTGGCCGACCTGCCCCAGCCCTTCACCACCAGCGAGGCCCGACGTCACCTGCAGACCAGCCGGCGGGTGGCCCTGGCACTACTGGGCCACCTGGACCGCACCGGACGTACCCGGCGCCTACCCGATGACCGCCGGCGCGTGACCGAACGGCGAGCTCACCTGTCGGCGCGGCCCTAAACTGTCATCAAGTGGCGCAGCGACAGCCTTGAGCCGGACTGCGATATCGGAAGAGGACACGGTAACCACGGCTGCAGGGCGGTCTGCCTCAGAAGGAGGTTCAGGTGGACACTCTCATCTCGACAGGAACGGTCGCGGGCATCGCGATCGTTGTCCTGCTCATCATCTACATCATGTTCCGCCGCTCGTATCGCGTAGCGGCGCCGAACGAAGCATTGGTGATCACTGGACGAGCGCAACGGAAGAGCTCTTCGGGTGACATTGATCTGGAGACGGCCTCGCGCATCGTTGTCGGCGGCCGGGCCTTCGTTCGGCCTCTGTTCGACAGGTCTCACTCGCTGTCGCTGTCTTCTCGCCAGATCAGCATCCAGATCGAAGCCCTGAGTTCCAACAGCATCCCGCTGAAGCTTCGTGGGGTCGCGCAGATCAAGGTCGGTGAAGCGGTCGGGGACATTCGCAAGGCCGCGCAGCGGTTTCTTGACCAGCAGGATGAGATCGATAACTACTCCGGTGAGGTGCTCTCGGGAACTATGCGTTCGGCGGTGGGTACGCTTTCGGTGGAGGAGGTCCTCAAGGACAGGAAGACCTTCTCCGAGCGGATCCAGCACGATGCTCTGGAGTCGATGAACAACCAGGGCCTGGTCATCGATACCTTCCAGATCATCTCTATTGAGGACGACGAAGGCGAGTATCTGCGGGATCTGGGGCGCCCGGAGGCCGCGGCGGCCGCGAAACGCGCATCGATTGCGGAGTCCGAGGCTGAGCGTGAGTCCACTCAGGCACGAAACAGTGATGCTGAAGCCATCGCTGAGTCGAACAAAACTCTGGAACTCCGCCAGGCTGAGATCCAGCGTGAGACCGCACGCCAGAAAGCTGAGGCTGAGGCCGCAGATGAACTGGCCCGCAGTGAACAACGGCAGCGGATCCTCGACGAGCAGCAGAAGATCGCCGAGGCCAACAACGATCTGCGCGAACGCGAGCTCATCGCCGAGATCCAGAAGCCGGCTGATGCGGACCGGTATGCAACAGAGCGTGCCGCTGATGCACAGCGCTATGAGCGCGAGCAGGCCTCCGAAGCCGAGCTCGCAGAGGCCCGAAACGCCGCCGAAGCAGTCGAGGTACAGGGCAAGTCTGAGGCTAGCGCCATCGCAGAGAAGGGCCGCGCCGAGGCCGAGTCGGTGCTGGCATCCGCAGAGGCCTACAAGGAGTTCAACCAGGCCGCAGTGCTCTCCCAGATCCTTGAGGCCCTGCCGAAGGTTGCCCACGAGGTTTCCGCACCGTACAGCAACATCGATTCCCTTTCTGTGGTGTCCTCCGACGGTGAATCCAAGCTCAGCAAGAATGTCTCCACCGGGATCGCGGAGACGCTGAAAATGGTGAAGTCGACCACCGGTCTGGACATCCACGAGTTCATTTCCCAGGCGATGACCGACACGACCCAATCTGAACCCAGCTCCGATGAAGAGCCGCACGAGACCGTAGGCAAAGACCTCACTAGCGATTGATGCGACTGGTGCCAGGTCTCGCGATTCGCTCGCCGGTAGAGTGCTGGCGATGAGGAGCGGGAAATCCATGCAGATCGGTGAACTCGCCGAGCACATCGGCGTCAGCTCGCGGTCACTGCGGCACTACGAACAGCAGGGTCTGCTGGCCCCGGCACGTGGACGTAACGGTTACCGGGTCTACGAGGAGATCGACATCGTCCGCGCGAGCAACATCTCGGACCTGATGGCGACCGGCCTGACCACCGCCGACGTCCGCCAGTACCTCGATGAGGGCTGCCTGGACCGGCCGCTGGCCGAGGGGGTGCGGTGTGCTGCCGAACTGCCCACCCTGCACCGGCGGCTGACGAATCTCGATGAGCTGATCGGGCGGTTGCAGCGCACCCGCGACCACCTCGCCGCACACACCGACGCCCTGGAGCACCAGGTGGGCACCCGCTGAGCCAGCCGGCCGTTTGACCTTGTCGCTAGCGGCAGGCTTTTAGCGTCCCGGGCATGACGTTCGTGGACAAGCAGACCAAGACCGGCGGGGCGCTGATCGCGCTGATGCTGGTCACCTTCGTGATCGGCACCGATGACTTCATCATCGCGGGCATCCTGCCGCAGATCGCCCGCGATCAGGGGGTGAGCGAGGCCGCGGCCGGTCAGCTGGTGACCGTCTTCTCGATCACCTATGCCCTGGCCGCTCCGCCCCTGGCGGTGGCCACCGCGCGCTTCCCCCGCAAGCAGCTGGTGGTCGGCGGGCTCGGTGTGTTCGCGCTGGTCAATCTCCTCACCGCCTTGGCCCCGACCTACGGGGTGCTGCTCGTACTGCGCGTGGTGGCAGCGCTGGTTGCCGCCGGGATCAGCCCGGCTGTGTTCGCCATGGCTGCCCAGCTCGCCGCCCCGGGCCGGGTGGGCCGGGCCGTGGGGGTAGTGGCGGCCGGGCTGACGGTCTCCCTGTTCGTCGGGGTCCCGATCGGGTCATTGCTCGGCAGCGGTTTCGGGTGGCGTTCGACGTTCATCGCGGTGGCGCTGTTCACCATCGTCGTCGCGCTCGTCAACGCACGGGTACTGCCCCGGCTGCCCGGTGCTCCCGAGATCGGGGTACGCGCCCAACTGGCCATCCTCAGCCGTCTGCCGGTGCTGACCTGTGTGCTGGGCACCACGATGGGCGCTAGTGGTGGGTTGCTGGTCTACACCTACATCGGGCCGATCACCCGTGACCTGACCGGGCATGGCGGGACGATGCTGGCCCTGTTCATCGCCGTCGTGGGGGTGGCCGGCGCGGCCGGTACCTTCACCGGTGGGCGCCTGAGCGACCGGTGGGGCGCGGACCGGGCGCTGGTGGCGGCGTTCGCGCTGATGGCGGTGGCGATCACGGCGCTGGCGCTGCTGGGCCTGTGGGGTGGCACAGCGCCGGTGTGGCTGACGGCCGCCGCACTGGCGGCCTACGGGTTCGCGGGGTGGGGGTTCAACCCGCCGATGAACACCCGAGCCTTGCAGCTGGCCGGCGCGGCCGGGACCGAGGCGGTGGCACTGAACACCAGTGGGCTGTACGTGGGCATCGCCATCGCCGGCGCCGTCGGCGGCGGGGCTATCGCCCACTACGGCGGAGGTGGCGCCGCGGTGGCGGCAGCCCTGATCTGCCTGCTCACCCTGGTGACGATGACCGCATTCGTGCGCCGGTACCCCTCCGAGGCGACCCATGGGGTCGAGCACCAGCGGAGCTGATCTGGGCCGATGCCTCCGCCACCTTCCCCGGGGGCCTGAAAGTGATCGACGATCTGAACGGGTGCTAATCTCAGCTCACGCAGTGTGCCACCCCGGGCTGGAGGACCTCACGTGAGCCGGACGCATCGGCAGTGGAACCTGGATACGGCCGGCCCCGTCAGCAGGTGGTTCCTGCGGCACGTGTGGCTCGTGCCTGGCGGGCTGCAGAGGTTCTTGGGTGTGGCCCTGTTCATCTGCACCCTGGGACTGGCCGGGTTGAGCATCTACCTGTGGAACGACGAAACCGCGTTGCAGTCCGACCGTGAGTTTTTCCCGTTCATCACAGTGTTCTTTGGGATCATATCCCTGCTCTTGCTGCTGGTGTCGTTCCTCATTCGGCGGCTGGCCAAGCGGCGTGCGCGAAACGCCCCGCCACCACAGCAGCCGCCCGGGCCCTGGGCCGGTCCGGCGGACCCCTACCGCAACCCCCCAACGCCTCAGCAGCACCCGCAGCAAGGTCCCCCAGACCACCCACAGCACCACCCGCAGCAGCACCCGCAGCAACAGCCCCCACCCGGCCCAGTTTTTCCTTATAGGTAGCGGCGGGCCACCTGTACCGTTTGCCGGCCGTAGGATCCGCCGAAGATGACGGCATGCATGATCAACATCGTCAACTGATGTAGGCCGATCCGATCCTGCCAGCCGTCGGCGAGCGCGGATACCTCCTGGTAGCCGGCGAGAATGTCGTCCAGGCGGTCCGCGCCGAACAGCGCCAGAGCCGCCAGGTCGGTCTCGGCGTGCCCGCCATGGGCGGCGGGATCGATCAACACCCCGCGTACCGGCTCCCCCGCGGTCCAGACCACGTTGCCACCCCACAGGTCCCCGTGTAGGCGGGCTACGCCGTCGCCGACCAGCGCCGGCTGGTCGTGGTCGAAGTCGCCGGCCTCGAGCCGGTCGGCGAGCCGGTCCAGCACGGCGGCACCGTCGTCGTCGATCGAGTGGTTCCCCAGCGCCCTGGCGATGTACGGGCGGATCTGGTACTCGGCGTAGAACTGTCCCCAGGTGTGGAACTGCGGCTCGGCGTCGTGGCCGTGTAGCGGCATCGGGCCGGAGCTGCGCGGCACCTGCCCGCTCCACCCGGGAGGGGTGCAGCCCAGCGAGGGCGCCCCGGCGGCGTGGGTGCGGGCCAGGCCGCGGCCGAACTCGGCCGCTACCTGCGCGCTGGCACCGGCGGCGGGTAGGTGGGCCAACTCCAGCACGCCCGGCCGCTGCCCGTGGATCTGCACCACCGCAGCTCCGCCGTCGGCCTCAGCCTGGGCCAGCCAGCGCAGGCCGGCAGCCTCGAACCGCAGGCTGTCAGGTTCACCGCTCTTGTCGAAGGTGCGCATCGGCCCATGGTGGCAAAGCCGGGCACGTCCGGCGAGGTGGGGCCACCGGTCACGGGGAGCCGGCCAAGACCTCATCGACCCATTGGGGCACCACCTGCGACGCCGGACCGGTGCGGCTCTGATCGAAGAGCACCGAGGCCTCGGTGCGGGCCAGGTTCAGCTCGAGAGTGTCGGCGCCATAACTGGCGGCCATTGCCACGTACCCAGCCGCTGGGTAGACCGCACCGGAGGTCCCGATCGCCACGAACAGGTCACAACCCGAGATCGCCTCCTCGATGCGGTCCATACCGTAGGGAACCTCCCCGAACCAGACGACGTCGGGGCGCAACACACCCTGACCGCAGGCCGGGCACGGGGGTGCGTCGAGGAGGTCCTGGCGCCATGTGGTGCGCTGGTTGCACCGCACGCACAGCGCCTTGTTCAGCTCTCCGTGCATGTGGATCACCCGCTGCGATCCGGCGCGTTCATGCAGGTCATCGATGTTCTGGGTGACCACGACGAGGCCTGGGCCCAGTGCCTTTTCCAGCCGGGCCAGGGCCTGGTGGGCGGGGTTGGCCGAGACCTCGCGCACTTCGCGGCGCCGGGTGTCGTAGAACCGCTGGACCAGGTCTGGGTCGCGGGCAAACCCCTCGGGGGTGGCCACATCCTGCACGGCGTGTCCCTCCCACAGGCCGCCGGAATCCCGGAAGGTACGCACGCCGGACTCCGCAGAGATCCCGGCACCGGTGAGCACGACGATACGCATGTCTTCATTGTGCGTGACCCGCGCTGCCCGTACCCGGTGGCGCGCTGCTGCCGGAGCGCTACTGCGTAGTGGTGGCGCTGCGTTCGTGCGGCCCATTGCGCTGCGGAGGGCCGGGCAGAAGGCGGGGAATGAACCGCACGAACACCACCATGGCGAGCAATTCGATCAGCGTCTGGGTGACCACCACCAGCGCGGCCAGATCGTATGCCGCCGGGAGGGCCAGCACGAGTGGCAGTACCACCAGAGAGTTGCGGGTGACGCCGCTGAAGACGACCGCGCGACGCCCAGGCAGATCCAGGCCGCCGATCCGGCCCGCGAGAGCCCCGATCGGAACCATCGCCACGATGAACAGCAGATAGACCCCGGCTGGTGCCAGCAAGTCGGTCAGGCGCTGCCCGACGCCGTGGATCTGCGCCGCTACCACCACCGCCAGCGTTGCCATCAGCAGCGGCACCATCGCGCCCAGGCCGATCTGCTCGACCCAGGCGCCGGCGCGGGTGCGGGCTGCGGCGAACTGGGTCAGTCCCGCGGCGATCAGCGGCACGACGATCAGGAACATGAACGCCTCGAGAAATGGGGCGAGTTCCAGGCTGGCGACCACCTGCTCCCCGGCCATCAACCACAGGTACACCGGTAACAGCAACATCTGTACCAGCAGCAGTAGCGGTGCGGCGGCCAGCAGCCGGTCCTTGGCTCCGCCGGCCAGGCCGGTGAAGGCAATGACGTAGTCCACACACGGGGTGAGCAGCACGAATAACACCCCCACCAGCAGGACGTCGTCGGCCGCCACGAAGCGCGAGAGGGCGAAGACCAGGGGCGGGACCAGAACGAAATTGAGGCCCAGCACCGTAGCCAGGAACCGCCAGTCACCGATGGCCTTGCCGATCTGGGCCATCGGGACCCCGAGGAAGGTGGCGTACAGCATCAGCCCCAGGGCCGGGTTGATCGAGGCGGCCGCCGGTGCGGCAACTGCCGGAAGGGCCAGACCCGCTCCGGCCCCGAACGCCAGCGCGAGCAAGTAGAGGGCGACCTGATGTCGTTGCATCCACTGCACAGCTGCACCCATGACCCTCAGTCTCTCAAGGCGGTACCGATCGGCAGCGGCGGGTCGGGCAACGGTTGCAGCAGGATGGCTCGTGGCCAGGTGTTCGCCCACTGGTCACTTGCGCCCAGCAGCAGGAGCGACCCAGCTCTGGTTCACTGGGCAGCGGGCGCAACAGGCGCGGCCGCCTGTGCACCAGATGCCGTCCGCTGGCTCTACGGCCAGGGCTGCCACGCGGTCAGGTCGGTCTCCGTCATCAGAGGCCACATTGTTTGTCAACGATGTCGCGACTCAGGACATTCGGTGGAGCTAGGGGGATTCGAACCCCCGACCTTCTCATTGCGAACGAGACGCGCTACCAACTGCGCCATAGCCCCAGAGCAGGGATCAGATTAACACTTGGGACGCCCTACGGCCCAGTCCGCACCGGGTCGCAGTGACGCAACCCACGCAGCGCGGCTTCCAAGGCCGCCCAGCCCGCGGCCAACGCGTGCTCGGGCCCGCCCTGCGTGGCCGCCCACATCACCACCTCGTTCATCGCCCCGGACAGCACCGCCCGGGCCGCATCAGGTTCGACGGCGAGAGTTCCGTCGTCGTGCACCTGCGCCAGTACCTCACCGAGCAGGCGGGCGGAGTTCGCCGCATCAGCATCCCGCCAGGCCTGCCAACCCAGAACAGCGGGGGCGTCGATCAGCAGGATCCGGCGCACCTGGTCACTCAGGGCCGCCGTCAGGAACGCCCGGGAACCGACGCGCAGCGACTCCCAGGGGTCCTCGATCCCCCGGACCGCGTCAGCGATCTGCCGCGCGACCGCGCTTTGTGCCGCCTCGTGCACGGCGGCGAACAGACCGGCCTTGGAGGCGTAGTGGTGGTAGATCGCACCGCGGGTCACCTGCGCCCGCTGGGCCACTTCGGCCAGGCCGACGGCGGTATAGCCGTGGGCAGCGAACATCGCCTGGGCGGTGGCCCGGATCCGGGCACCGGTGCGTTCACTCTCCGCCCGGGATGCTCTGGCCATCAGCTGCTCCCTATCACCTTCCGCATACATACTCAGTGTATGTATAGTCACTGAGTGCACTTACATACACACTGTATCTATCCAGGAGTCTGCCATGTTGACCAACTGCTACCCCGTGCTGATGTCGAAGGACGTATCGGCAGCCGCCGACTTCTACATCGAGCACTTTGCCTTCACCACGACCTTCGCCGCCGACTGGTACGTGAGCCTGCACCGTGAGCAGTGGGAGCTGGCGATCCTGCAGGCCGGCCACCCCACGATCCCGCCCGCCTACCGGGACCTACGCGCCGGGGGCGTACTGCTGAACGTCGAGGTGGCCGACGTCGACGCCGAGTACCGCCGGTTGGTGACCAACGGGGCGCTGGAGCCGGTGCTGGACCTGCGCTCGGAGGAGTTCGGCCAGCGCCACTTCATCGTCTCCGGCCCGGACCGAGTCTTGATCGACGTGATCACACCGATCGAGCCATCGTCGCAGTTCGCGGCCAACTTCGAGGAGCCCGCCGCCAGGGTCGCGGGGCCCGCTTCGTAGTGGCTACTGACCGGCGGCGCGGCGGCGTTCCAAAACTGCCTGCAGGTTCATCGCCGGTTCCTGACGGTGCGGTGCAGGGGTTTGCTCGGCCGCAGGCGCTACCGGTGCTGCCGGCGCGGCGGGTGTCGCCGGCGCGGCGGGTGTCGCCGGCGCGGCGGGTGTCGCTGGCGCGGCCCCGGCCACCGGACCACCGGACGCCGACGCAGCCGGGGCACCCTCGGAGTCGGGCGCGCCAGCCGCTGCGCGGAGGGCCTCCACCTCAGCAAGCACCGCCTGACGCTCAGCCTCGGCCGCATCCCCAGGCTCGATCGGGGCCACCTCGCCGAAGGCGCTCTGTTCCTCGGCCTGCTCCGTGGCCGGCTCAGGCGCCTGGTAGGGCGGCACCTGCCGGCGGGGCGCTTCGGCCTTCAATGTGTAGGTCGGTACCGGCACGGGGACCGGGGTCCAGCCCTCATCGCCGGGCACACCGAGTCGAGGGCTCTCCGCCTTGTCGGCCGCATTCAACGTCGCCGGGTCCACCGAGATCCGCAGGCTGGCTGCAGTGTCGTGCATCGAGGTGCGCACCGGGGCGTCTGGGCGGGACGGCTCCGAAGGCCTGTCCGAAGCGCTAGGTGCTGCGGCGTCGGCGTGGGCCCGGCGCTGGGCGTTGCGCTGCTCGGGCTGGTGGTCTCGAGAGGCACGACGACGGGCATCGACGTGTTCGGCACTGGGCTGAGCGGCCACACTGCGGTGCGCCGCCATCCGGTCAGCGCCAGCCCGCCCGGAGCCCGCCCGCTCCCGGGCGGTCCGCTGGTGCCCAGCGCGCGGGGCGCGGCTTTCCTCACGGGCTTGCTCTGCCTCCATCCGCCGGTCGGCGATCGCCGCTCGCACGGCTGCTCGCCGGCCGAGCACCACCACTGCGCTCAGCACTACCGTCACTGCGATCGGCGCCGCAATCGGTAGCGCGATCGTGACGAACAGCGTCCACAGCACGATCGAGCTGGCAAGCAGCAGCAAGGTCAGCGCCAGGCGTCGTCGGGCCGCGGCCGCACGCCGGCTCGCCGCGGCGGCACGGGCCGCTCGGACCGAAGCTGCTCCCCGGGCCTCATCGGCCGAACGGGGCTCGCGAGCAGGACGTTCGGCTTGCCGGTCCATCGATACCTCCGGTCGGTCAGGTCGTGGGGCGTGCACATAGCCCCTGGCAGTGGTCTGAGTCTCCCCGGTCGGGTGGGTATTGCGGGCCAGGACACGCAACTCCTGGGAGAAGCGGTCATCCATCCGGGAGTCGGCAGCCATCTGCCGCGAGCGGATCGCCGTGGGCAGCAGGTAGCAGAAGAACATCGCGACGACCGCCAGGAGGACGAACCCGGCGACGCTCTCATACCCGCCTGCGCTCACACGTTGACCGTAGATCGCAGTTGTTCCCACAAGCTTCACCCACGACGGCGTGTCGGTGCTCGCCTTGGGTGATTATCTCTGGTTCATCCAGGGTTGGGGGTAAGACGGTCTAGCAGTGAGCCGTCCACTTCCTCCCGGGTAAGGGCGAAGCTGCGGTGGTCTCGCCACTGCCCCTGAATGTGCAGGAACCGCAGCCGCCGGCCCTCTTCGCGCAGGCCGAGTTTCTGCACCACCCGCAGGCTGGCGGTGTTCTCCGGTCGGATATTGACCTCCACTCGGTGTAGATCCAACTCGGTGAAGGCGTAGTCGATCGCCAGGGCCACCGCCCGGGGCATCAAGCCGCGGCCGGCAACGTGTTCGGAGATCCAATACCCCACGTGTGCCGACTGCAGGGAGCCGCGGGCGATCCCGGCGATGGTCACCTGGCCGAGGAGTTCCCCGGCCACCTCGATCACGAAGGCATGGGCCACATCGGACCGGGCCTGCCGGCGTTGATGATGCACGTACTGACCGAAGGTCATCGGCCGTGCCGGCGCGTTGGGGGCGGTGGCTTCCCAGGGGGTCAGCCAGGAGAAGTTCGCGGCACGAACCTTGCTCCAGGCATCTCGGTCCCGGCGGCGCATCGGGCGCAGCACCATGTCCTGGTGGGTGAGGGGCACTAGTCGTCCAGCACCATGGCAGCCAGTTGAGCTCCGGCAGTAACCTCCACGATGTGCTCGGGCACCACGGCAAGGGCGTTCGCCCGGGACATCGAGGTCAGCAACTGCGGGCCGCCGGTGGGCTCGGCCCGGTAACCCTCCGCCGGGGTGCCGCTGAGCAGCACCGGCACGAACTGCCGGCGGCCCCCAGGTGAGGTCCAAGCCTGGGTGACCGTGGCGGTCACGGTGGGGCGGTACAAGTCCAGGTGACCGGCCAGCGACAGCAGCGCCGGACGCACGAATACCTCGTAGGCCACCTGGGCGCTGACCGGGTCGCCGGGTAGGCACACGATCGGAGTGTCCTCGCCGATCTGCCCGACGCCGAACTGCCGGCCCGGAGCGATCGAGACGTTGTCGAACCGCACTGTGCCCAGCGGGCTGAGTACCTCCTTGACGGTGTCATTGGCTCCGGCCGACAAACCACCGGTGGTGATGATCAGGTCGGCGCGCACCAGCTGGTCCTCCAGCGAGTCGCGTAGTTGGGCCCGCTCATCAGGGACAGCAGCCACCCGGAAGGTGCGCCCGCCGGCATCCTGGACCGCGGTGGCCAGGGCGTGCCCGTTGGCGTCGAAGACCTCACCCGGACCGGCGCTGCGGCCCGGCTCGACCAGCTCATCACCCACCGAAATCAGTACCACCCGGGGGCGGGGGTGGACACCGACCCGGGAACGTCCCAGTGCGGCCAGCAGCGCGATCTGCCGGGCCCCAACGCGCTCCCCGGCGGCCAGGGCCACCTCGTCGGCGCCCAGGTCTGCGCCCTGGGGACGGACGTGGGCTCCCGGCTCTGCCTCGGCGCGCACCTGGACTGTGGCGCTGCCCCGGTCCGTCTGCTCCAGGGGCACGACGGCGTCTGCCCCGGCCGGCATCGGCGCTCCGGAGGCGATCCGCACCGCGGCGTGCGGCACCAGGTGGTGGGCCTCCCGGTCTCCCGCGTGCACCTCATCCAGTACCCGTAGGTGCACCGGAGTGTGCTCACCCCCGCCGAGTACGTCGTCGGACCGGACGGCATAACCATCCCGGCCGGCCAGGTCCCGCACCGGAAGATCGGCCGGGGCGATCACGTCCTCGGCGAGCACGCAACCCACGGCGTCGTGCAGGACCACATCCAGCGGGGGCAGCGGACGCAACAGAGCCAGCACCGCATTGAGGTGCTCGGAGACCGACTTCATCCGTTCCGGCCCTCCGTGATCGGCCGGCACCGGTTGCGCACACAGGTCATAGCCGCAGAATAGCCGCATTCACCCGCGTGCCCGACCCCATCGGTGGGCACAGCGGTCGATGTGCTCTGGGTGAACAACGGTGGGACATCCACAGATCCCAGCCCGCAACGTAGCGACTAATGAGAAGGTGTAGTTATGTGGTCAGTGTCGAGCCCCCTTCCATCTGGGGCCGCGGTGGAAGTGGAGGACGCCAAAGCCCTGCTTCGAGACGCGATCCGCGCTCACCGTAAGGAACGGTCCGCCAAGGAAGCCCGACGTGCCGCCGAGCACATCGCGGAGCACATCGAGCCGTTGCTGGCGGGGGTGTCGTGTGTCGCCATGTACTCCGCGCGGCCCGATGAGCCGAACACCGACGTGCTGATGCAGGCCATGCACGAACGCGACATCACCATTCTGCTGCCCATCCTGGGTGCCGGCCTGAGCCGTGACTGGGCTCGGTATGAGCCCGGCCAGACGCTGGAGGTACGCGCTCCCGGACGTCCGCCGGAGCCGGAGGGCCCGGGCCTGGGCGAGAACGCGATCGCCGATGCGGACCTGATCATCACCCCAGCCCTGAGCGTGGACGGAGAGGGCCGCCGGCTGGGTCAGGGCGGTGGCTGGTATGACCGGATGCTCAAGCTCGCCGATCCCACAGCCCGGATCTACGCCGTCCTCTTCGATGACGAGATCAGCTCCGAGCCGCTGCCGTGGGCCGATCACGACCGCGCAGTGCATGGTGTGATCACCCCCAGCGGGCGGCGCGACTTCATCTGAGCAGCGCCCCCGGCCCGGCGCCCGCGCTCGCCCGCGCTGCCCCAACTGCGCATGTGACCTCTTACAGCGCCCCCCACGCATCCTCCCGGCCGCACCCCACGCATCCTCCCGGCCGCCACCACGACTCCTCCCGGCCGCCACCACGACACCTACCGGCCGCCACCACAACGGCGCGCGTGGACGGTTACGGCACCCACCAGCACCGCAGAACGAACACAACAGCACGTGTGGACGATTACAGCACCCACCAGCACCGCAGAACGAACACAACGGCACGCGTGGACGGTTACAGCACCCCGAGGGGGTAGGCGGGGCGCGGCGGCAGGCGGGGCGCGGGCGCGGGCCCGGGCGGGGGCAGGCGGCAGGCGGCGGCGCGGGCCCGGGCGCGGGGGCAGGCGGCAGGTGGGATGCGGGCGGGCGCGGTAGGGGGCGCGCGGGGCTGACGGCCTCAGCGCGGCGGGAGCAGCACCAGGGTGTTGGCTGCCGCCGCCTCGACCGCGTCGCGGTGGTAGTGCCAGGGGTAGGTCTCCCCCTCGGCCCAGGACTGGAACTGGTCGTCGTAGGTGCGCGCCGCCGGGTGGCCGGAGTTGCCGGTGAAGTTGACCCAGGTGGAGGCATCGAAGTCGCTCATGTCCACCACCATCCGCATCGAGGGCACGGCGGTGACAGTGAAGTCGGGATACCCATCCACCCACGCGGCAGCGTTCCAGCTGTTGGCGTTGACGATCGAGGACCCGCCACCGACCTCGATCGGACTGGGGTTGACGAAGGACCGGATCGGCCCGGGCGCGGCCTCCCCCAAGATCGGGTGTACCGGCGCAGCCTGGTGCAGCCGCCCCCACTGCCAGGACTCGGGATCCTTGCCCAGGGCCACCGTCAACTGCACCCGCGCATCGTGCAGCGCCTGGAGCAGGATCTCATCGCGCTGCTCCACCACGGTCAGGGTCGCCCGGTCATCCCACCAGGGGTTGTCTTCCTCCTCCAGAAGCTGGCCGACCACCTCCAGCCACCGGCTGCCCCCCGTGGGGCGTTCGGAGGCCGGCAGCTGGTCCCAGAACGTCAACCGGAGCAGATTGGCCCATACCGAGGAGAAGTACGCGGCGGCCGCTGAGTCGGCATCGTTGTGCATGTCCCAGTCGTCGAAGAGCGCCAGCGCCTCGGTCACGAACGGGTCCTCGAGGTCGATCTGCTGTAACACCGGGACCAGCAGCTCGGCATAGGGGTTGGCCTCATCGAGCTGGATGGCGCTCATATCCGCCGCGGTGAACGGACGCCCGTCCTCGATCTGTTCGGTGATCAGGTCCCGGATCCGCTGGGACCGGTACCCGTAGTCATAGTCCACAGCCAGGAACGGGTCCTCCCCCGGTTCGAGCACCGCCTGGTTGGCCGCCACGATGAAACCCTCGTCGGGGTTCAGCTCGGCGGGCATCTCCTCCGGCTCCACGTACCCCTGCCAGTCATAGCGTGAGTCCCAGCCCAGCCGGGGCCAGGTGCCGTTGGTGGGTACCACCGCATCGGACACGCTCTGGCGGACCGGGATCCGGCCCGGGGCCTGGTAACCGATGTCGCCGTCGGTAGTGGCGAAGACGATGTTCTGGCTGGGCACCTCGAATAATGCCGCCGCGTCGGCTATCTCCTCGGCGTCGGTGGCGGTGTTGATCGCGAAGATGGCCTCTGCGGTGCGGCCCGGCTCCAGCGCAGTCCAGGACAGGGCCACCCCGTACCCGGACAGTCCCATCGGTGGGGCGTCGTCGGGCACCGGGGTATCACCGGCCCCGCCGGTGCGGTCGATGGCGTCGGAGATGATCGGTCCGTGGTCGGTGGAGCGCACGGTCACGGCCACGTCCTCACCCCCGTTGACGCCGATCACCTCCCGGCGTTCGACCAACGGCTCCCGTTCCTGGTCATACAAGTAGGTGCCGTCGGGGTAGATCCGCTCGAGGAAGAAGTCCACCGCATCGGCGCCCATATTGGTCAGGCCCCAGGCCAGGTCATCGTTGTGCCCGATCACCACCCCGGGCAGGCCGGCGAAGGAGAAGCCGGCGACGCCGAAGGGACAGTCGTCGTTGATCGTGCGGCAGTGCAGGCCCACCTGGTACCAGGTTCCCGGTGCGGAGGCCCCCAGGTGCGGGTCGTTGGCCAGCAACGGTTCACCGGACTCGGTGTGTTCCCCGCCGACCACCCAGGAGTTCGAGCCCAGGCCCTCGCCCTCCCCCAGCGCGTTGGGCACATCGGTCAGTGCCTGCAGGGCCGAGTCCAGGGCATCGCCAACGTCCAGACCGGCCGGGTCCAGCGTCTCCAGAGCCACATCCTCCGGGCCTACCGCCTCTGGGCTCGTGCTGCCGGACCCCGGGCCGGTCGCCGCCACGCCGGGTAGGAGAGCGTCCAGGGCCAAGGGGTCCTGCGCAGGTTCGTCTCCGGCGTCACCGGCATCACCGGCATCACCGGCATCACTGGCATCACCGGCATCACCGGTATCGGCGCTACCAGGCCGGGACACATCCACACCGGTCTCCGCCTGTGCGCCGGCCCGAGCGGCATGACTGGAGAGCAGGTCCGAACCGGGCAGGATCGGCAGGTTCTGCTCGGCGGGGTACCCAGGGAAGATCGAGGCGACCATGTCCAGGCTGCCGGTCTGCCCATAGACCGCCGCCCGCTGTAGTTCCTCGTCGTAGTTGTTCAGCAGGTCCCAGGCCATTGCCTTGAGCCAGGCGAGGGAGTCGATCGGGTGCCACGGTTCGATGTCGGGCACGTCCACGCTGAGCCCCAGGACCGTGTACTCCAGGGCGAGTTGACTGGGCTGAAGCTGCTCCAGGTAGGCGTTCACGCCATCGGCATAGGACTCCAGGTAGTCCTTGACCTCAGGCGCGAGCATCTCCCACTCCTGCTCGGCAACCTGCCGCCAGCCCATCGTGCGGATCACTGTGTCCGCCTCGACCCCGTCCGGGCCGACCAGTTCCGATAGCCGGCCGGAAGTCAGATGCCGGCGATAGTCCATCTCAAAGAAGCGGTCCTGGGCGTGGACATACCCCTGGGCCATAAACAGATCGTGGGAGGTGTCGGCATAGATCTGGGGGATGCCTTGTTCGTCCCGGATCACTTCGACCTCGGCACCGAGCTGGTCGATGCGGTATTCGCCGTCCAGCGAGGGCAGTGGTCGCCGCACCAGGGCAACGGTGGTGATCAGCCCCGCGACGAGCACGACGACGAGAACTGCTGCAAGCGCCAGCGTCACGCGCCGCACCACCGAGATACCAGTCACATTCGGGAGCTTAACGCTCCGCCGCCGGACAGCGTAGAATCAACGCGGCCGAAGCCACCACAGTGCCCGGTCAGTTCATCCCAGGAGGGGAAGTGCCGAACTATTCCTATGCTTGCAGCCACTGCCGGCACAGTTTCGACATCTATCAATCATTCAGTGACGAAGCGCTGAACACCTGCCCGGAATGCCACGGGGCGCTACGCAAGAAGTTTTCCGCTGTCGGCGTGGTCTTCAAGGGGTCCGGGTTCTACCGCAACGACGCCCGTGGCACCTCCTCCAGTTCTTCGGAGAGTTCCTCGGCGGAGAAGTCCTCATCGGCAGAGAAGTCCTCGTCTGGAGAGAAGTCCGGTTCCTCGGGCACCTCTGAGACCTCGAAGTCCTCCTCGGACTCCAGTAGCTCCGGCAGCTCCGGCAGCAACGGCTCGAGCAGCAGTTCGAGTAGTTCGTCTTCCTCGAAGTCACCGGCCAAGGCGTCCGCCTCCACCTGATGCCCCGCGCCGTACACAGGGGCAGGGGCACCCGGGCGTGATCCACAGGCTGTCCGCCGAGCCCGCGCCGCAGCGGGTGCGGCGGTCAGTCTGGCGGCATGGATCTACGCATTCGAGCCCGTCTGTGGCGCCTGCGCTGGTTGGTGGCAGCCCTGTGTGTGGGGCTCGCCGCTGCCATCGTGGTCTACCAGTTGCGCCCGCCTCCCCCGCCGTCGTCCACCGTCGTCGTCGCGGCTCGTGACCTTCCGGCCGGTACCGTCCTGAGCGAGCAGGACCTGGCTTCGGAGGCGATGCCGCCGCAGTACCCCGGCATGAGCCAGACCGAGCACGCGGTGGGAGAACGCCTCGCCGTGGGTCTCCCGGCCGGTGCCGCCCTGAGTCCATCGATGCTGCTGGGCGCCGGTCTGGTGGCGGCTGCTCCGCCCGGGACGGTGGTATTGCCGGTGCGACTGGCAGATGCCGCCCTGATGCAGCTGGCCCGCCCCGGGGACCGGCTCGACCTTTATCTGGCCTCAGCCGATGCAGCCGGCACCGGCGCCGAGGCCGATCGGGTCGCCCAGGACGCGCTGATCCTCTCCTTACTCAGCGAGGAGTCCCAGGAAACGTCCTTGCTGAGCCCCGCACCGGTGGGCTCGGACGGAAATGAGACCGTCGTGGTGCTGGCAGTGCGCGAATCAGACGCTACTCTGCTCACCGGTGCCAGCAGTGTGGCTGCGTTCCGGGCCGTACTGGTCACCGACAGCACATCTTCCTGAAGCGCAGGGAGACCCAGTGGAGAGGAAACCATCATGCTGCAGGGGTTCAAGGAGTTCATCAGTCGAGGTAGCGCCATCGACTTAGCCGTTGGTGTGGTCATCGGTGCCGCATTCAGCGCAGTGATCGACGCCCTGGTCAACTCCGTGATCAATCCGCTCATCGCCGGGCTGTTCGGTGAACCGGACTTCGAGCGACTCATTGTCATCTCTGTCGGTCAGGCCGAGATCCTGCCCGGGGCGGTGCTCAACACGCTGATCCAGTTCCTGCTGGTGGCCGCCGCGTTGTACTTCGTCGTGGTGCTGCCGATGAACAAACTCGCCGAACGCCGCGGCATCGTGGAAGAAGAAGAGATCGCCGAGGACGTCAAGGTGCTCACCGAGATCCGCGACCTGCTCAGCCGTCCCACCCCCGGAGCCACCGACCGGCCCTGACCGTTGCGCCCAAGCGGGCGAGGTCAGCTCCAGTGCGGCGGCTTCTCCCGCAGCAACCGATCGTCGTCGTCCTCCGGGCTCTCACCCCAGGCTCGCGGGTCATCTTCCCAGGCCCGTTGCGGGACCATGCTGCGGCGGGTCCGCCGCGACCGACGAGTGGGGGTGCCCCGGCCGGTCTCGGCCGCGGTCTGGGTTTCCTCCTTGTCATTGCCGACGACGGCGTCTCGCCCGTTGGCATCTGGCGCCGGGGTAGCTGTCGGCGCTACGCGGGAGGTGCGCGCTGGTGCCTCGGGGCGGGCGGGGGAATCGGCCGTCCGCGGAGCGGGGTCGACAGTGTCTGCGGGCCCGGGTGCGGGGTCGGTGTCCTCGGCTGTCGTTGACGGTGCGGTGGGCCCAGCGTCCTCACCTGGAGTGGGCCCGGCGTCCTCACCTGAGGTCGGCTCAGCAACCTCGCCTGAGGTCGGCCCAGCGTCCTCGGTGGAACCTTCCTCGGTTTCGGCCTCCTGCGAGTCGGGTGCGGCCAGTCCGGAACGCCGCACGGCCGCTCCGAGAACGGCGTTGACGTGCGAGCCGCGCCGCACCACACCCAGCTCGGAGCGCAACTGCTCCAGCAATTCGGTCTGGGTGTGCTGCTGGCCATCGGAGGCGATCCAGGCCACCAGGGCATCGAGCTCATCATCGCCGTAGTCGCTCAACGGGCGCCCGGCTTCGACGTCGGGACGTTCGGTCCGCACCCCGGCGATCGGGGGCCGGGTCTCGGCCGGGGTGTCGAGGCGGCCGGCGATCTGTTCACCGCGGATCGCCGAAAGGGTGGCGTTGGTGGTGACCAAGGCCTCGTCGTCGTCCTCCACAGCGTGCGGCACCTGCGGGGTGGGGACCTGCTCCACCGGCTCCCCACGCTTTTCTGCCACCGCCGCGGTGACTTCCTGAGCGAGCCGTTCGGCGACACCCTGCGGGTCCATGAACACCGCGGTGGAATAGACCATCCGGACCTGCCAGCCCCGGTTCTCCAGCCGCTGCACCCAGTGTCGGTCCCGGCGACGCAGGCTTGGTTCGGCCACGTAATCGGCGTCGTCGGTCATCACCGCGAGCACCAGTTCCCCGGGCAGGGCCGGGTGGCCCAACGCCAACGGGATCCGCACTCCCCCGGGCCGTCCGTAGCGGGGCACCACCCGCAGCCCCAGGCGGCGCAACCGCTCGGTGAGGTCCACCAGCAACCGATCGGGGCGCTCGTCAGTGGTCTCCTGCGATGGGATCGGCACCGCGCCGTCCTCGGCGAACTGCAGCACATCGCGCAGCATCTGCGCCCCCCGGCTGCGCAGCCGCTCCGGGTCCAGGTCTGCCCCGGCCATGCAGCTGACCACGGTCAGGCGGTGGCGGCAGGCGTCCAACACGTCGATCAGGTACTCGGCGCCGTGGGGCCCAGAGACCGAACCGAAGCGGTGCAACACCCGCCCGTGCGGGGTCTTGCCGTAACCGAGGGTCACGATCAACGCATCGCGGTGCAGGCCGGCGGCGCCCTCCACCTCCACCACGGTGAACGCCTCGGTGTTGGCCGGGTCAAAGAACTGCTTCAGCGCGGTGGAGTTACGGGCAGTGGACAGGATCGCCTCGCGCACCCGGTCGGCGTGCCGAGTGTTCAGGGCCACCACCGCCAACGACTCATCCGGGCGGGTCAGGGCGTGGTCGATGACCAGGTCGACCACCTTATCCACCTCGGCCTGGACGCTTTCGACCACGTCCGAGTCCGGTGCCGGCATCCCGGTGCCGTGCACCAGCTCCAGAGTGATCGGCGCCTTCCGGGGCGGGGCGGGCACCGGCTGGATCACATCGTCATAGCCGTGCTCGGCCAGGAAGGCCGCGATCTCAGGGTCCTGGTCCATCCGGTCACTGGAGAGGGTCAACCGGGGCAGCCAGTCCATCGCGGCCACCAGACCCTTCCCGCCGCGGCGGGTGTCGCCGAAGGTGACCACCTGCCGGGCGCGGGCGATCGCCGAGATCGCGTGTTCGGTGGGCAGGTGTTGGACCGCGTCGAGAATCAGGAGGTCCACCTGCTCTCCCGGGGGGAGGACGGCCGGTACCACCATCGGCGGGACCAACCACACCGGCCGGGGTGCGCGGGCCACCTCCCCGAAGGTGGTGACCGCTTCCTTCAGATCGGTCAGGCCCTGCTGGGCGGTGCGGTAGAACTCCTGGGCGCGTGGCCGGTCGGCCTCGATCGCCGCGCGCACCTGGCGGCGCAGCGCGGCGCGGGGGCCGATCGATAACGCTTCGATGTGGGACCGCTCCAGGCGACGCATCCGGGCCGCGGCCTCCTCCAGGGACTCGGCCTCCAGACCGGCCAGGGCCGGGTCGGTGGCCAGGATCTCCTCGAGCACGCTGGACCACCACGCCAACTCAAACTCGGCGCCCACCAACGCCGTCGGCACGCGCCGGCTAGTCAGGTCCTGCACCAGCGGCGCCAGGCCCATCGCGTTCAGTACCGAGAGCACCGCCGCCCGCTCGGGCATCTGTCGCACGGCGGCATCATCGGCACCCAGGCGCTCCAACCGGGCGGACAGGTCCGCCAGCGGGATGTCGTGCAGGTCCTGACCGCCGGTGGTCGGGGACAGCACCGGGTTGAGTTCATCGAGGAGCGTGCCGACCTCATCGCGGGTGCGCACACTGGCGCGCAGCCCCTCGGGCAGATGCGGCCAGCCACCGCTGGAGCTGTGGGTGCGCCATTGTTCGCGCAGCCGTTGCACGGTGACCAGTTCCTGGTGCAGGTCCCCCACCGAGACCCCCGGGCGGAGCAGGTCCTTGGCCTGCCGGCGTAGTCGATGCCGGGTGGCCCAGCCCATATCGATCGCGCGCTCCTGGCGCACCGACCGAGGTGCGGTCGCAGCGGCCATATCGGCTGCCGAACGCTCCAGGACCTGGGGGGTGAAGACGTCCAGAGAGGCGCGCACCCCTTCCAGCAGGGTGAGGTGCTGGGACCATACGGTGAACGTCTCGGCTTCATCCAGGCCGGTCTGGGCCGCCGTGGCCTCGACCTGCTCGATCAGGCTGGGCAGCAACTGAGACAGTTCGCGGACCTTGCCCAGGGTGCGCACCGCGTGCTCGGCACTGGTCAGTTCCGCCCCGAACCACGGGGTGTCGGCAGCGCGCAACCGGAACGCCCCGAGCGCGGCGGCCCGAGCCAATTCCTCCCGGGCGTGTTCGCGTTCGTGGACGTCCATCGTGACCACCGCACCCTGCAGGCGCACCGTGGTGCGGGGTCCAGGCCGCTGGGAGGTCAAACCGGCCAGGGCCTGCAAGGCGTCGTAGGCCGAGGCCTCCCACGGCTGGCGGCTGGTGTGCAGGGCGCGCACGAAGTCGGCCAGAGTAGTCCGGGCGTTGACCAGGCCGGCGCGGTCGGCGGCGAGTTGGTCGGCGTCGTACTCCGGCTCCGGCGGGTTGAGCCCGTCCACGACTCGCTGCACGGCGGTACTGCGCCAGGTGGCATCCCCGCACAGGTCCAGCGCCATCTCACCGACACCGAGGGCGCGCATCCGGTCCATCAGCCCCTGGGCCGCACGACGGGTACCAGGCACGTACAACACACGCTCACCGGCCTGTACAGCCTGGGCGATGACAGCGGCCGCTGTCGTGGGCACATCCGCCCCAGGCGGGGTGTCCACCAACAGGTGAGCGCCGGTGGCGGCCGCGTCCAGCACGCGTTGCTGGGTGGGATCTAGATCCCCGATTCCCACGTCCTGATCGGGCTGGCGGTCCTCGGCTCGCAGCTCGGGCAGGCGGCCGGTGTCGCGTTCCCGCGCGGACTGATCACCGGCCAGTGCGGCGACGACGTCGTGTCCGGCCAGTTGTTCCCGCTGCTGGTCCAGATCCTCGGCGAGCGCCTGGCCGGGGTGCACGAAGGCACCGAGCACGATGCGCCGGTCCAACTGGAACTCCGGCAGCACGCTGGCTGCGGTGGCCAGGCGGTCCAGGGCCACCTGCGGGGAGAAACCGAGCTCCCCCATCGTCGAGGCGGCGAGCTCGGCCGGGTCCAGCTCCACCCCATGTGCCTTCAGGTCCCGGATCAGCACACTGTTGATCTCCACGGCCGGGTCGAGCTCGAGGGTGATCTCCGAGTCGGCGCCGTGCACGTTCAGCTGGACCGGACGCAGCAGCACCGGGGCGCGCACCACCCGGGACACGGGCTCCTCGGGCAGGGCCGGGGCAGTACCGGCATCGGGAGCCAGCGGCATCGGCTGGGTCGCATCCGGGTCTGTGCCGGCAGTGGAGTCGGTGGCTCGGCGAACGCCACCGGCCGCGGCACCGGAAGTCTCCGGGGCCAACTCGGGCATCCCGCTATCGGTCAGGGTGGTCCGCCAGGTCGCCACCCCCATGGCGACGTAGGTCGGTGCCACCCCGTACCGCTGACCCAGTTCCTCGGTGCGCACGGCCACCACTCGGATCCCGCGGCGGGCTTGGGCCAGGGCAGAGCCCTCCCGGACCAGGTTGGAAAGGCGGGTGGGCCGGCCGGCGAACAGCTGGGCGATCCCGGACGGGTGGGCCGAGGTCAGATCCACCAGCGCATCACCCAGGGTGCGCAGGTCCCACAGCGCACTACCACCGGGGATGTCATTGAGCGCCACGTGCCAGCGGTCCACGGCAGCCGCCACCGACCGCTCCCGGGGAGTGATCGGCTCAACTGCGGGGGCCGCCTCGACGTCGGCGGCTCGTTGGGCGCCACGCCGGACGCCAAACCGGGTTCGACGAACGGGACTCACGCCAATCACGCTAAAGGTTCCCGGCGCCGAAATGTCGATGACCCGCCGACCGGCGCGTCATCGCTGCACTACCAGCCTTGTTCACGCCTTGTCCACCCCCGGGCGCGGCGCCAGCCCCTACCTCGAGCGCAACTGTTGGCCGCGCGGGTGACGGCAGGTCAGGGCGTCACTACCGGCGTCTTCGCCGGAGTCCTCCCGCCCCTCAGGTGAGCACTCCGGCGATCAGCAGCAGCACCAGCGGGCACAGCACCGTGGTCAGGAAGATCGAATCGCGGGTGATCACCACCGCCCGGTTGTAGCGCACCGCGTGCACGAACACGTTTTGTGCGGTGGGCAAGGCAGCCAGGACGACGACGGCGAACAGGGCGTGGCCATCCAGTCCGAACAGGAACCTGCCGATGAGGAAAGCCGCGACCGGTTGGACCAGGAGCTTGAGCACGGTCACCACACCGACCTGGCTCATCGAAACCCCGCGGCCGGGCTTGGGTCCCAGCCGCAAGGACACCCCGTAGGCCAGCAGCATCGCCGGCACCGCCATCGCTCCGATCAGCTCCACCGGCTCCTGGATCACCAGGGGCAGCTGCCACCCGGTCACCGACAGCACCAAACCGGCGATCGCTCCGAGCAGTAGCGGGTTGGTCACGGTCCGCACGGTCAGCGCCCGCCGGGACGTCCCGGCCACCGCGGTGGACCGGTCCAGCACTGCCAGCCCCACCGGCTGCAGCACCAACAGTTGAAAGAGCAGCACCGGGGCCACCAAGGAGGCATCACCGAGGACGTAAGCGGCGATCGGCAATCCGAGGTTGGCCGCGTTGACGTACACGGAACTGAATGCGGCCAGGGTGGTCTCGGGGGCCGGTTGCTTGTACCGCCAGCGCGCGATTACCAGGTAGATCGTGATGGTCACGCCCACCGCTGAGCCGGTGACGGCCAGGTTCGTGGAGAACAGTTCGCTGATGTCGGCGTCGGCCATCACGGTGATCAGCAGTGCCGGGCTGGCCACGAAGAAGGCGAGTTGGGCCAGAACCCGCTGGCTGTCCTCCCCGAGCACTTTCAGGTGTGCCAGCAACACGCCCAGGCCAATCACCACAGCCAGGACGGTGAAGCCTTGCAGGACACCGAGCATGGCCACTCAGGCTAGTGGGCCCCACACCGGCCCAACCAATCCACACGACCATCATTCTTTTGGGACACCCGGACGGGTAGCCCCGGATCTGTTCACGATCCGATGAGGACATCAGCCGCTCGGGAACGTGACCCCATCAGCTTCGGCACGTCGCCGAACCCGGTACAGCAGCGCGATGCCGAGCCCGCACACAATCACGCCGCCAGGAATCGCTACCGCTGGCGGGACGTCGAGCCTCGGACCCGGGACCAGGGCAGTCAGCAGTCCGACCCCCACGATCAGGGCGAACAGCACAAGTCCGCTCACCACCGGCCGGCCGACGATCACCCGGAGCAGGTTGAACCGGAAGATGACCGCACCGGCCACCGCGATCAGGACGGCCAGGGCACCGACTGATACCACCGAGAAGCCACCCCCACCGAAGAACCTCACCACAGCGTTGAGGAGCAGGGAGGTGCCGAGGAAGATCAGCAGGCTGGGTGCCCAGATCCGCGTCCACTCCGCGCCACTGAGTTTCGCGGTGTCGGGCAGCTCGAGGGAGGCGGCATAGACCTTCGGGGCACCGAACACCTCGCTGACATCGCCGCCGTGTTCGGCCATGTGTGATTCCACCTCGAGCAGGGCTGCGCCGATATCCGCACCGCCGACCTCACGCAGGGCTAGCTCGGTCGTCGCTTGCGCGGCCCAGTCGCGATCGACGTGGGGGATGCGCTCGTAGAGATCATCGGTCGATGCATTCATGGTCGTTTCCCCGTCTTGGATATGAAGGTGGTGGTCGTGTGGCTGAACAGTTGCCAGCGTTCGGCGTCCTCGGCCAACCGCTGCGCTCCCAGGTCGGTGAGGGCATAGACCTTCTTGGCGGGCCCGCTCTGGCCCGTGACCCAGTCGGTAGTCACCAGCCCGTCACGTTCGAACCGGCCCAGCAGGGGGTAGAGCGTGCCGCCTCCGATAGTGCCTAGGCCGGCTCGGTGCAGGTGCTGAGTGATCGCATAACCGTGCAGTGGCGCGTACTGGGCGATAACGCCCAGCACGCACAGGGGAAGTGGGCCGCGTAACCACTGCGCGGGCCACTCCTGGGTCGGTTCAGAACTCACAGCCCAAAAGTACCGCGACCTATATTGCTATGCAAGCTAGATGGATTGCCGACACTCTCGACACTGTCCGTTCCCCGGCCGGCCGCGACCGGTGCGGAACCTACCTCGGGGCACGCTGGCGTTCCGGCCCGGTCAAGGCCCTGGTGGACGATGAGCCGATTCACCAACGATCTCCTGCAAGGTGCTGACATAGCCGTCGAATGCGGCCAGGCCACGGTCGGTCAGCGCGCACCAGGTGCGGGGGCGCTTGCCGACGTAGCCCTTCGTGACCTCGATGTAGCCGGCTTCCTCCAGGGCGGCGATGTGCTTGGAGAGCAGGGAATCACTGACCTCGACAGTGTCGCGCAGCAACGTGAAGTGCACCCGGTCGGCGGCCCGCAGCGCGCCCATCACCGAAAGCCGCACCGGTGAGTGGATCAACTCATCGAGTTGATGCCGGGGATGACTCACCTGCGGCTCACCCGCCACGCGAGGGCCGCCCACGGCACAGCCGGGAGCACGCCGAAGGCACCGAACCATGGCGAAAGGTCGTCAGGTAGGACGAGCGAGATCAAAACCAGCACGACGACGAGTCCCAAGCTGATCCAGACCACCCGGTTCTCCAAGGCTTTGGCCGACTCCGGCAGGCTGCGGGCGCGCCACTGCAGCAGGGTGAGCACGCCGACCACGATCACCGCGCCCGGCACGATCCACCGGTCCACGACATCCGGTGACATCAGGATGCCGACATAGAAGGCACTGAGACTGATCGCCATGACCAGGGCCATGGCGACGTACCACCATCGCCGGGCATGCACCTGACCGTAGGCGCGGGTCAACTCACTGAGGGCCGCCTGCGCGTCGGCAGCTTCACGATCCTCGGGCACGTTCTGGGAAGTGGACACCGTCTGACCTCCTCGTCTTGAGCCGGCGCGCATCACATTCTGGCAAGCACTTGCCTACCGTTCAAGTACTTTCCAAGCCAAATTCACGTGCGAGGGATGCCCATAGCTCACCCGCACCCATAGGTGCCAGCGACTCTGGCTACCTGCAGCGGCGTCGGGGCGGCACATCCGCTCGAGATGAATCAGTTCGTGGGTGGCGACGCACCGGCGTCGGGTTTGTAGCACCACCCGGCTGCCCGAGCGTGAAAGCTGTCGGAACCGTTGGCCAATCTTGGAGCACCAACCCAACTGCCGGTACGGCCACAGCCAACTGCTGCGCGATCAGGAACGTGCCCCGCTCAGAAATCTCGGGCACTCCCAACCAGTGGAGCCCTGCCTTTGCTAGTCCCGCACGCTCTACGTCGTCTTCAAGTTGCGCCCGGTCCTTCGTGACGAGCATGCCGACGTCGAACTGCGAAAGCGTCGGGAAATGTTCCAGATCGTGCATTCCCGACAACTTGAGACCCGCCGACGTCAGGAATCTATCCGTGCGGTAGATGGCTGAGAGCGGCTTCGAGATGAGCGGGCTGAGGTTCTCGTCAATGAATACTTTCCTCACACCGGCACCGCCTCCAGTGAATCTTCTGGCTCGACGTGGGAGTTCGAAGGAACACAATCGACCGCGACAGAAGTAGGTCGCGAATCACTCATCGGCTCCCCGGCGGCATCTGTGACTCTTCATCCGTTGTCGTGTCCGGCCGGTGCCGGGTTCGTCGGCCATCGCTGCAAGTCCGAACTCGGGCTTGCCAATTAGTTCCCACATCGGCCGGACTCGCCTCGCTGGCGTGGGTGCCTCGGGGCTGTGTTCAGCCTGTCGCTGTGAACACCATCCGCACGGTGGAGCCGGCGCCACCTTCATCGGAGTAGGACCACCCGTCCCACTCATCGCCGTCGCGCAGTTGGTCCGTTACTCCCGGGAAGCCGGTCTCCTCGATGATGCAGTCCGACAGCATGATGAGAGTCAACCCAATCATCACGCCGTCGGTGTCCAGACTCTCCAAGTCTGAGAAGTCATCGGTGTTGAAGCTCCCGAGCGCCTGCGCCTGCTCCCCCGTCACCGAAATGATCACCTGATCTCGTTGATGCTCAAGGAGGGAAACCTCGGCGTCAGGAAGGTGGCACGCTTCATAGACTTCCCCCGCAGCTTCGGTGTTGGGCGGCGAACACGCGGCCACCACCATCAAAAAAAGAGCCGCGACCGCGGCCAAAGAGCACCTCATACGGTTGAGATTACCCGGGATGCACTGCCCGCATCACGGTTTCCAAGCCTTGGACCAGAAAGCCGTGCAACCGGTGTGATCCGGGGTCAGAGTAAGGGTTGATTGGCTAAAATTCTTTTGTCACGATCGGCGCCCCCGGCGCGATTCGAACGCGCGACCTACCGCTTAGGAGGCGGTTGCTCTATCCCCTGAGCTACGGGGGCCCGCAGAGCACTCTACCGCCGCGCCGGCCCCGGCACCGCATCACGTTCCGGCCTTGGTGCCGCGTCAGCTTCCAGTGCCTGCGCCACACCAACTACGGCGCCGGATCAGCCGGCCCGCTGTTTCACCGCGCCCACTTGCCGCGATCTGTGACAATGGCCGCGCCACCCACGACCCATGGGTGTGCGCCACCGCCACCTGTCGGGTGGTTCGTTCACGCCGGCCCAGCATCACCCCCGCCGAGTCGGCAGATGAGGAGAGTCGATGCCGCGCCACTATCTGATGTGTCCGCCGATCCACTACACGGTCAGCTACGAGATCAACCCGTGGATGAACGTACGAGTCGCCACCGACGCCCAGTTGGCGATGACCCAGTGGGAGCGCCTGCGCCAGGTCTACCAGGAGTTGGGCCACACCGTCGACGTCCTCGACCCCCTGCCCCAGTACCCGGACATGGTCTATGCCGCCAACGGCGCCACCGTGATCGACGGCATCGCATACGGGGCGAAGTTCCGGCACAACGAACGCGCCGGGGAGGCACCGGCATACCTGAGGTGGCTCACCGAGCAGGGCTTCACCCCCGTAGAGGCCAGTGAGACCAACGAGGGCGAGGGCGATCTGCTCTTCACCGACAACGTCATCCTGGCCGGTACGGGCTTTCGCACCGCCACCCAAGCCCACGATGAGGCCCAGGAAACGTTCGGCCGGCCGGTGGTATCCCTGCAACTGGTCGACCCCCGCTTCTACCACCTGGACACCGCACTGGTGGTGTTGCGCGATGATCTGGTCGCCTACTACCCGCCGGCCTTCTCCCCCGGCAGTGCGAAGGTGATCGAGCACCTGTACCCCGAGGCGATCGTGGCCACCGAAGCGGATTCGGCAGCGCTCGGGCTGAACGCGGTCAGCGACGGCACCCACGTCATCCACGCACCGGGCGCCACCGACCTGGCGGCAGCCGTACGCGAGCGCGGCATGGAACCGATCGCCGTGGACACCTCCGAGCTGCTCAAGGGCGGGGGCGGCGCCAAGTGCTGCACCCTGGAACTGCGCACAGCCCCGATCGCGGCAGCGGCATGAACACTGAGACGAACGCGAGGACGCCGATGAACCAGCACACCTCCCCCAGCCCCCTGGCCGCCAACTACCACCCGCTGCCGATCGAGATCGCCCACGGCGAGGGCATCTGGGTCACCGACACCGCCGGACGGCGCTACATCGACTGCCTGGCCGGATACTCGGCGCTGAACTTCGGCCACCGCCATCCCGATCTGATCACCGCCACCAAGGCCCAGCTGGACCGCCTCACCCTCACCTCCCGGGCGGTCGACCACGACCGATTGTCCGAGTTCGCCAGGGCGCTCACCACGCTGACCGGCACCGAGATGGCCTTGCCGATGAATACCGGCGCCGAGGCGGTGGAGACGGCGATCAAGGCCGCCCGCAAGTGGGGCTATGAGGTCAAGGGCGTCGGCGAGGACAGGGCCAGGATCATCGTCGCCGACGGCGCTTTCCACGGCCGCACCACCACCACGATCTCGACGTCCACCGACGTCGAGGCACGTACCGGCTTCGGGCCCTACACCCCCGGTTTCGACGTCGTACCCTACGGCGACGCCGAGGCCATCCGTGCTGCGATGACCGCCGACACTGTGGCCGTGCTGATCGAACCCGTCCAGGGTGAGAACGGGGTGCACATCCCGCCGCCGTCCTACCTGGCCCAGGTGCGCGCCGCCTGTGATGAGGCCGGCGTGCTGCTGGTCCTCGATGAGATCCAGTCCGGCCTGGGCCGCACCGGGGCCACGCTCACCCAGGACCTGTACGGGGTCCGCGCGGACCTGACCACGCTGGGCAAGGCCCTCGGGGGCGGGATCCTGCCGGTTTCAGCCGTCGTTGGGCGCGCGGAAGTACTCGGGGTGCTCACCGCCGGCACCCACGGCTCCACCTTCGGGTGCAACCCGCTGGCCTGTGCGGTGGCGATCGCCGTGTGTGAACTGCTGGGCACCGGGGAGTTCCAGGCCCGGGTCCAGCAGTTGAGTCCGATCATGTCCGACGGCGGGCAAGGCCTCCTTGATGAGGGCCTGGTCACCGGCGCTCGGGTACTCGGGCTATGGATGGGTGTCGACGTCGCCGGCCGCAGCGGCCGAGAGGTCAGCGAGCGCCTCGCTGCCCGCGGGGTACTCGCCAAGGAGACCCACGGCTCCACCATCCGGTTCGCTCCCCCGCTGACCATCACCGCCGATGAGCTGGTCGGGGTAATGGAGGTCCTGGAGGGCGCCCTGCGGGACTGAGCGCCCTGCTCGGGTTAACGCCGGCGTTTCCAGTTGAAGGTGGTGTGCTCCCCACCGCTGCGGGAGGGCACCACCAGCACCGGGCAGGAGGCGTGATGCAGCACGGTCTGGGAGGTCGAGCCCAGCAGCATCCCGGCGAAGCCGCCCCGGCCCCGGGATCCGACCACCACCAGGTCCACGGCGGTGGAGAACTCGGCGAGCAGCGCCGCCCCGGTCCCGTCCAGGGCGTGCCGGCGCACGTCCACCGACCGGCCCTCAGTGGCTCGTTCCACCGCCACATCCAGACCGGACTTGACGTCCTCCAGCAGGGTTTCACGGTCAACCCCGGCCGGGAGCCAGCCGAGCAGGCCGGCTCCGGCGCCCATTGGCACCCCGACCACGGCAGTCAGTTCCGCCGCCCAGGTCTCCGCCTCGTCGATGGCGCACTCCAGGGCCGATTTAGCTGAGTCCGAACCGTCGACGCCCACCACGATCCGCTGCACTGGCAGCGGCAGAGGTGAGCCCTCAGCTTCGTCGTCGTCGGTATCGATACGGTGCGGTACCACCACGGTCGGGCAATGGGCGTGCGCGGGCAGTGCCGAGGAAACGGTGCCCAGGATTCGTTCGGCGAAGCCGCCGCGGCCGCGGGTTCCCACGACCGCCATCCGCACCTGGGCCGAGAGGTCCACCAGGACTCCGGCAGCGTCCCCGGTCTCCAGCGACGTGGTAACCGCCACGTCGTGGCCGGCGCACTTGGCCTCCGCTTCATCCAGGACCGCCTGGGCACCTTCCCGGATCGCGGTGTCATCGAGCGTGGCGTACCCACCGTCGATAGTTCCGGCCGCGAAAGTCGGCAGGGCGTAGGCACAGACGAGGTGCACGCTCCAGCCCACCAGGCGGGCTCGAGCCAGGGCCCAGTCCAGGGCATTCAGGCTCGCCGCTGAACCATCCATGCCAACCAGGATGGTGTCCTCACGCTCCATGGCTGCTCTACCCCCTCGTTGTGGGCTGACAGTGACCATTGTGCTACACCATCCTGGTTGTGCACCCGGTACCAGCCAGGAAGTTTCGCGCATCGAGCCCGCCCCGAGCAAGCCCGGCAGCCGCGGCGCCTACCGGAGCAGCAAAACGGCCCGCCCCCGCAGTGGGAACGGGCCGTTTCACCTATCCTGAAATCGCGGGCGTTACTCGATCACCCGGATGAATGTCGGGGTGCCCCGTCCCACGTGGGAGATGGGGCCCTCGGTCAGCGGCTTGGAGGGGTTACGGGCCGCGATGTGGTTGCCGTTGCCGGTGTAGATACCGACGTGCCCGGACCACCACACCAGGTCGCCCGGCTGAGCCTCGGAAGCCGAGACCACCCGGCCGGCGTTGCGCTGAGCGGCGGAGGAGGAGGGGATGTTCACACCGAGCTGGGCAAACACGTAGGAGGTGAACCCGGAGCAGTCGAAGCCGGCCGGCGTCGTCCCACCCCATACGTAGGGGGTACCGATGTAGCGGCGACCGATGTCGACCGCAGCAGCGCCGGAACCCGTGGCAGGGGCAACCTCCTCAGTGGGCTCCTCCTCCTCGGTGACCTCTTCTTCCTGGGGCGCCTGCTCAGTCTGGTCGGTGCGCTCCCCGGAACGAGACGCCTGGGTGTTGGCGGTGCGTTCCTGCTGCTCGACCACCGGCTCCGGTTCCGGCTCGGGCGGCGGCGGGGGTGGGGGCGCTTCGGAACTCACCTCAGCGGTAGCGAAGCCCCAGTCCACATCCGCGTCGACCGAGACAGTCGGGGAGGTGGTGACGTTGTCGGAGTTGTCTGAACCGGACGGGTTGACGAGGTGCGCGGTGGGCAGCTGCGAGGGTGCGGACATGGGCGCGGCCACAGCGCTGGAGGCGCCCAGTGCCAGAACGATGCCCGAGGCTGCTACAGCAGCAGCCCGCCGACCACCAGACCCAACGACAGCCTGTCCGAAGGCGGTCAGCGGGGTGTTCGGCCGGCACGCTGCGCGGTGCCGACCACCATTGGTACGTACAGTCAAGATGTGCCTCTCCGGACGCCTACGGGGTGAGCTGTCGGGTTCGGGTGGGAGAAAGCACCCGGTCTACCTGGCGAACCAGGTTGGGACTTCACCCCGAGGAACCGGTGCTGCTAGTTCCGGGAGTTGGGTCCCCCGTCCCTGTCTCGACGTACGTTGGGACCTACTTGTGGTGACAGGGCTCGGCGTCCACTTGCAGGTACTCATCGACGGAGGGTTCGACGAGCAGCACTGAGGCTACCCGACGTTCTAGCTAGATGTCACGTTCCGGTTACAAACGTGTCGGAAAACGACGCCACAACCGCCGTTCAGGACGGCTCACAAGGAAGATTTCCCCTGGAATTGCAACGATCTCAGGACTTATCCACAAAAATGTGGGAGGTGATGTCCTCTCCCAGCTCCAGGCGCTCAGCACCAATCTCGACCAGGGCCAGGCGCCCATCACGCTGGACACGGACCGCCGCACCGGGCACCAGGCCCGCGTTCTGGAACCGGTCGAGCAGGTCCACATCGACCTGCAACGGCTCCCCCAGTCGCTGCACGGTGAACTCCTGGGACTCCGCGGTCATCACTGCGGACAGGGTGGGACCCGTCGGCGCCTTCATGCCGGCCGGTTCACCGATGTGCTCCAGGCCCGGGATGGGGTTGCCGTAGGGATCGCTGGTGGGGTGGTCGAGCAGATTGATCAGACGCTCTTCGACCTGCAGGCTCATCACGTGCTCCCAGCGGCAGGCCTCTTCGTGCACGTAGGGCCAGTCCAGACCGATCACGTCGGTCAGCAACCGTTCGGCCAGGCGGTGCTTACGCATCACCTCGGTGGCCCTGCGCAAACCCTCATCGGTCAACTCCAGGTGCCGATCGCCGGAGACCACCATCAGTCCGTCGCGCTCCAGGCGCGCCACAGTTTGCGAGACCGTGGGCCCGGAGTGGCCCAGTCTCTCCGCGATTCGCGCCCGCAGTGGAACGACCCCGTCCTCGATCAGCTCGAAGACTGTTTTGAGGTACATCTCCGTGGTGTCGATCAGGTCGCTCACATGTACTTCCTCGCCCGTTGCTGCCAGTCCTGCCACTCTAGTGCGTGCTGGCGACATCGGGTGATCACCTTGGGACCCTCTTATGTGGTGCGCTTGTTTCGTCCGCTGGCAGGAAACCGGATTCGGGGCCGGGCGCCGGACCTGGGATGATGCCGCTATGAGTGCACCTGTGGTCACCGTCCCTGCCGAGATGCTGCCGGCCGACGGTCGCTTCGGTTCCGGCCCCAGCCGGATCCGCCCCGCCCAGTCCCAGACCCTGGCCGCGCTGGGCACCACGGTGATGGGCACCTCCCACCGCCAGCCCCCGGTGCGCCATCTGGTGGCTCGAATCAAAGAGGGGCTGAGCCAGCTGTTCGACCTACCCAGTGGCTATGAGGTGGTGCTCGGCAACGGCGGGACCACCACGTTCTGGGACGTGGCCACCTTCGCCTTGATCCGTCACCGCAGTCAGCACGTGGAAGCCGGTGAGTTCGGCGCCAAATTCGCCGCAGCCACCGCCGCCGCCCCATTCCTCGACGATCCGGTAGTGCTGCGCAGCGAGCCAGGCGCAGTCCGCTCCCCAGAGGCCGATGAGCGGGTCGATGCCTATGCCTGGGTGCAGAACGAGACGTCCACCGGTGTCGTTGCCCCGGTGCAGCGGGTGGACCACGACGGGGCCTTGATGCTGGTCGATGCCACCTCGGCTGCGGGGGCGGTCCCGGTGAACATCGAGGCCGCCGACGTGTATTACTTCGCTCCGCAGAAGTCGTTCGCCTCCGACGGCGGGCTGTGGCTGGCCCTGTGCTCCCCAGCAGCCCTGGACCGGGCGGACGAACTACGCAACCGGTGGACCCCGCCGTCGTTGTCCCTGGTGGAGGCGGTGGCCAACTCCCGCAAGGACCAGACCCTCAACACCCCGGCAATCGCCACGCTGATCCTGATGGCCGAGCAACTCGACTGGCTGAACGAGCGCGGCGGACTGTCCTTCGCCGTCGAGCGCACCCGCGCGTCGGCCGAGCACCTGTACTCCTGGGCCGAGGCGTCCTCATTCGCCACGCCCTTCGTCTCGCGGGCCCAGGACCGGTCACCGGTGATCGGCACGATCGACTTCGATCCGGCGGTGGATGCGGCCGCTGTGGCGGCGGTGTTGCGCGCGAACGGGGTGGTCGACGTCGAGCCCTACCGCAAGCTGGGCCGCAACCAGATCCGGATCGGCATGTACCCAGCCGTGGACCCGGCTGATGTGGCCGCGCTGACCGACTGCGTGGACTACGTCGTAGCCCGCTTGGGCTGAACCCAGCGGGGTACTCGTCGCCGACGGGCTCAGGCCGATGGGCTCAGGCCGACGGGTTCAGGCCGATGGACTCAGGCCGCGCTCCCGGCGTTCACCCCCTCCTGGGCGCCGATCTCCTCCTCGGCGCGGCGGCGGCTGATGAGCTTGTCGCGGTTCTGCAGCACCAGGTGGGGGCGCTGCCGCAGGCGGTAGCGCACCCGCACGTTCGAGCGCTTGGCGGTGACCAACGAGGCGATCGCGGCGACCAGGATCGCGGCGATCGCACCGACGCCGATCGACCAGCGCGCACCCCAGTTCTCGGCAATCCACCCCACGATCGGCCCGCCCAGCGGGTTACCGGCGAAGAAGACCACCAGGTAAAGGCTCATCACCCGGCCCCGGACATTGGGGTCGGTGGAGATCTGGATGGCAGCGTTGGCGGAGGTGAGCATGGTCAGGGAGAAGAAGCCCACCGGGATGCAGGTCAGCATGTACAACTCATAGGTCGGCATCAGTGCCATTGCTCCGGAGCTGATTCCGAAACCGAACGCCGCGGCGAGCACCACCCTCAATCGCGGACGTTTTCGCCGGGCGGCCATCAGCGCACCGGCCAGGGAGCCGATCGCGAGGACCGAGCCGAGCACACCGTACTCCCCGGCGCCCATACCGAATTCGTCGTGCGCCATCACTGCTGAGGTCATCTGGAACTTCAGCCCCAGGCCGCCGACGATGAAGACCACGATCATGATCGTGATGATGTCGCTGCGCCCCAATACGTACGACAGGCCCTCACGCAATTGTCCTTTAGCCCGCACCGGGCGCTCGCGCCGCTGCAGCAGTTCGGGGCGCATGGCCAGCATCGCCCCGATGGTGGCGGCGAAGGTGATGCCGTTGATCATGAACACCCAACCGGTACCGACGGCGGCAACCAGCAGACCAGCCACACCAGGGCCGATCATCCGGGCGGCGTTGAAGGAGGCGGAGTTCAGGGCGACGGCGTTGGCCAGTGAGGAGGCCGGCACGATGTCGGAGACGAAGACTTGCCTGGCCGGGGCATCGAAGGCACTGAAGACCCCCAGGGCCAGGGCGAAGAGGTACACGTGCCACACTTGGGCGGTCCCCAACAGCACCAGCGCGCCGAGGCCGAAGGCCAGCAGACCCATCGCCGCTTGGGTGGCGATGACCATCTTGCGGCGATCCATCCGGTCAGCGATCAGACCCGCGAAGGGGCTGAGGAACACCACGGGGAGGAACTGCAGCCCGGTGACCACACCGACGTGGATCGCCGAGCCGTCGGGGAGGACGGCGAGCACCAACCAGTCCTGGGCCACTCGCTGCATCCAGGTGCCGATGTTGGCGACCAGTGCGCCGAAGAACCAGACGCGATAGTTGAATAGGCTTAGTGAGGCGAAGATCGATCTCACTCGGTGTAGAGCCTCCTCAGGATGCGTTCGGCCTCCACCAGCGTGGCGCGCTCGGCCGATGTCAGCGCAGCCAGTCGTTTGGACAGCCATAGGTCCCGCCGGCGGCGGGTGTCCCGCACCAGGGCGGTGCCGGCTTCGGTCGCCACAATCAGTGCCTGGCGACGGTCCTCGGGGTGAGCAGTGCGTTCCACCAGGCCGGCGTCGGCCAGGGACTGCACGATCCGAGTGATGGACGGGGGTCGCACATGCTCGCGTTCAGCAAGCTCGCCGGGGGTCATCGCCCCGAGAGCTACGAGGGTGGCCAGCACGGCGTAACGACCTTCGGACAAGTCGCCCGATCGCTGCGCCCGAAGGCTGCGGGAGAGTTTCAGCAGCGTCATCCGCAGCCGGGTCGGGAAGCCGACGTCGGCGACCTTGGGGCCCGGGTGCTTGGGCAGCGGAATCGTACTCACGTAGTCTGACTCTACTTCATTAGTTTGGCTAAGTAAACCTCGGTGGATCGGCAGCGATGTCGCCCGGGCTCGCCCGTTCGCGCGGGCGCCACCCACCCGGCAGGGCACGCATCCACGCGACAGGGCACGCCTTCCCGGGTCCCGCGGACGCCGACCGTGCCCCCTCGCCGGCAGACCGGCACCACCCACGCGACAGGGCACCACCCACGCGACAGGGCATCCCCCACACGACGGGGCACGATCCGCGCGGCAGGGCACGCTGTCCCTGGCCCCGCGGGCGCCGACCGTGTCCCCTCGCCGGCAGTCCGGCACCACCCACCCGACAGGGCACCACCCACGCGGCAGGGCACCAACCGGTGCGGCGTCCGCCGGCCCCCTGCCGCGCTAGCGCTAACGCTAGGCGAGCATCGTCTGCAGCGGCCCGCGCACGAAGTAGAACACGAACAGGATCGCCGCCACCCACATCAGCGGGTGCACCTGGCGGATCTTGCCGGAGGCGACCTTGATCACCACGTAGGCGATGAACCCGGCACCCATCCCAGCGGCGATGGAGAACGTCAGCGGCATCATCAAGATGACCAGGAAAGCCGGGATCGCTACTTCAAGCTTCTTCCAGTCGATCCCCACGATCTGGGTCATCATCAAGAAGCCCACGAGCACCAGCACCGGAGTGGCCGCCTCGAAGGGCACCATCGCGACCAGCGGTGAGAAGATCGTGGCCAGCAGGAACGCCACACCGGTGACCACCGAGGCCAGACCGGTCCGGGCGCCTTCACCCACACCGGCCGCGGATTCCACATAAGAGGTGTTGGAGGAGGAGGAACCGGCCCCACCGGCAATCGCGGCAATGGAGTCGACCACCAGGATCGCCCGGGTCTTGTGCGGGTTGCCCTCCTCGTCCAGCAGACCGGCCTC